>Ga0233410_10000037_pt1 | contig 42224 bp, 70 predicted proteins | sample Na_anoxic_1_MG_FD_179869 | JGI IMG/M metagenome (GOLD analysis project Ga0233410, IMG submission 179869) | Seawater microbial communities from Saanich Inlet, British Columbia, Canada - Na_anoxic_1_MG | ecosystem: Environmental > Aquatic > Marine > Inlet | place: Canada: British Columbia...
TCATGAGATATCATTAACGCCAGATCAGTATGATGATAGTCAAGAATACGAGAAAGTTAATGCAGGAACATTCAACAAGGATCTAGAGAATTCAGGTCTTGATGAAGTGTTCGAAGGATGGGTAGGCAAAGGCATGCTCACTAATAATAGTATTATAACTAAAGCAGAAGATAGCTGTAAATATTTTAAAGGTAAAGATAAATAAGGAGTAAATATGCAGAATCTTCTATTTGTAGATAGGCTGAAAAACATCAAATATTGTAGAAATTTTTATGAAAAGATATACAATATGGCATATGAAATAGCGAAGGACGCTATAGTAGCAACAAACCCAGAGACTAAGGTATTTAGCTTAGATCTTAATCCAGCTATAGCTAAATGGAAGCCAAGGATAGATAAACTATCAAAAGAAGAGAAAATGTTATTTAGTACTGTGATCAGTGCAATACATAGAGATAAAGATGACGGAATGTTTAATTATTTAACAGCAATGACGCTTTATCAACAAAAAAATGCTAAAAATTATGTTTTTACACAAGGACTCGCTGAGATACTTGCTAAGACAAGTGCTGATATACCTGCTAAGTATTTCCCAAAAGAATTCAGTGGATACTTTGAAATACCAGGTCTAAAAGATTTAGATGATGTCTTGTTTACAGGAGTGTTTGTTAACATCTCTGGTAATGCTATTCAATTGGTAGGGGCGATGAAACAAGAAGGCTATCCTATTACATATCTGCAATTAGATATGGATAGAAACAAAACATTTAGAGAGATAATTGAAAACAGTGATGGTTTCATTAGAGAAAGAGATGGCGAAGAGACAAATGAAGGTAAGAGTTATTATAGTTTCCAGCATACTATTGGAAATGCTCTTGCATTTGTATGTAATTCAGAATTTGAATTAGAACAAGAATACAATGAGTTTTCAAATAAAGCAAAGAAAGCCCTTGGACAACAGAGGTGCTACACTCAGCTACCGTTCGTTGTAGTAGGTAAAGACTACCATGGAAGGAAGTATCATATATCAGAATCAATAACATCGGGTCATTGGAAATGGCAACCATATGGCTCTAAATTCTCAAAGATTAAATTAATCTATATTAAACCATATACAAGAAAGTTTAATAATAAGGAGCAATTATGCTTGTAACTATAATTTGGGCTAGCTTAGTCTATGGCATCATTAATTCTGCCTTAGGAGATAAGAAAGCTCCAGTTCCAATTAGTATGATATCAAGAGACGCTAGAATTATAGGCTGTAATGGCGAAGAACTAACAGGTGAACAGTTCTTAGAAGAACCACCGTGCCCGGAGGATCTATGAATCAGATAGTTAAGGGAGATATATATCTACCAAGGAATATAATAGTAAGTGATAATCCTAATGCTAAAGAATTAGTTAAAGAGTATTTAGAGTGTGAACTACCCTCTAATACTAAAGTCATATCAAGAGAACAAGCAAACATAGAATACTCAAAGATATTCGGAGAGTATCAATCAGAGCTAGAAGAAGATGAGGACACAGTACTAATATCTCCACTTCTAGTAAATGATATGCTATAGCCAATCCACAACAGTAGGATTGGTATGTGTCAAAAACATCAGAAAAATTTATAAATCGAAACAATAGAAAACCCCCAAAAGGAGGGACAAATGTTAATACTTGAAGAAGTAATCATGAGAGGTGAGAGCGAAGCTAAATATGGACAGAGAGCTATCATGTGCCTATCAGGGCTCATTATCATTGATGTAATATTAAGCATGTGTGGTGTAACTGCAATGTGGCTATTTACTATCCTCGGCTTTGCTCAGATATTCTCATTCTTTGCTATTATATATTTTATGTTTGGAACAATGAGTAATATATTCGCTATTAGTAGAGCTAGTAGTATGTATAATGGCATTCAAGCTGTTAAGCATGCATCGTAGGAGGGTGTTGTGGGATTAAATATAGATAATTATTTAAGGATTACAGTAGATGATGCTCAGAAAATGAGTAACTCTAAGCTACAAGGCAGTCATGATAATGCATCTATGTTTATAGTTGCTAAGCATGTATCTCAAATGAGTATTCAAAAGCTTAAGCAAGTAGTAGTGATACTAGATGAAGAAATCAAAAGAAGAAATCTAAAGGAGTAAGTATGTATGGCCCAGCGTGCCTCACAGCAGGTGCATTAATAATTACATTAGGTAGTCCAGGAATATTATGGCTAGGCATAGTAATGTTAAAGGTAGGCATATTAGGCTTCGAGTTACATTTGTTAAAGGAGGCACAACGTGTTGGATTCATTCAAATTGACAAAGAACTTATTACTTTTTAGCACAGTTACAATTGTAGCCTTAATAGTATCTATTATTACCCATACATGGTTGCCTGTATTTATAGCAGTAGCGTTAGATATAGGTGTTACAGGAATAATGATAGAGCTTAACAATCAGGAGAAGTGTGATGGGGATAAAACTAATAAAGGGTAACATCATTGATGCATTAGCTAATACAGATATTGATATCTTTGCTCATGGAGTTAATTGCAGAGGCGGATTTGGATCAGGCTTAGCAGGCGAGATAGCTCGTAGATTACCTAAGGTTAGAAATGAATACATAGCTAAACATAAAAGTAAACATCCTTGGACGCTAGGTGCTACACAAACAGTCCAAATACAAACTAATAATATAATAAATGGAGATCCTTATTCTCAAACATCATATATTATGAATTGTGCTACTCAAAGAGACTATGGAAGAGATCCACAGTCACAACCTAATGGTATGTATTGTCATTATGAAGCAATAGATGTATGCATGCGTGAATATCATGAGTTTTGTAAAGGACATGAATTAATACCCGGCTTACCATATATAGGATGTGGTTTAGCAGGTGGTGATTGGAATATAGTTCAAAGAATTATTGAAGAGATATTCAATGATATGACTATATGTGTATATTACTTAAAATAGTGTGTTCCGCAATTACGTGGCACATACAGAGAGTATTCCCGGTGCTTAGATAATAGTGAAGTTACTATTTGTTCAGGCACTATAACGTTAACTCGATAGGAGGAGTTATGAAGAAGGCATTAATCACAACTAGTATTGTTGCTGTTGCAGCAGGTGCTGGTGTATGGGCATTAGGAGGCTGGGCTACAGTAGGTCTAACATTCTTAGTACCATTGTTGTTTGCAACAGGTGGGCTATTAGTTGCTTTAGCTATTGGCTATGCTGTTTCAAGTCTAGTACCAGATTCTTTTAAAGAAGGCTTAACAGAAGGCTTTAATGATCTAGCTAGTAAAGTAGCTTAAGGAGATACTATGGACAACGAAGAGATTGAAGTATTAGAACCTGAATTAACTGAACAGTTAGATACAGGTGATATGATAGTGTTTGGAGCTGCGGCTGCATTGCTAGGTATTGCTATCTTTGCTGGTGGTGCGATCATCACAGGTGTAATTACAGGTCTAGCTGCAACCTTTGGTCTAGGTATTTTCATTTGGAAAACCAGAGCTAGTTCACCCAAGCATTGGAATTGGATGGTAGATAATCCAATAAAGACTGATATTGGTATATCAGTGTTGTTCTTTGCAACTATGGTAGCTGGTGCGACCTTAGGTGGATTAGTAGCAGGTACAAGTGCTGTTGTATTTAGTACAGCAGGTTTACCCCTCATGAAGTACGTTGGTAAAGTAGAGGGTGTTGAAGAGCTAAAATTTAGTGTGAGGGATCTCATACCAAAGACTGGCTCTAAACAAGTAGTAGCATTTAGTAGCTAAGCTGTAAGCTTAGCCCAGCAATTCAGCCCAGGAGGCAACATGAATGTATTAAAAGCGTTAAAGACGTTAAGAGACAATTTCAATTGTGTTCTTGATGACAATGTCCCTAGTCCAGGTCGGTATGATAGCTTTGGTGTTAACATACTTAACCCTACAGGTCGTAAGGGAGCACAAATCAGAATGGCACAACTTAGGTTTGCCAATGTCAGAAGTAACCAGAGTATAAGCATTAACTTATACTATGATTGTGAAACTGATAATTTCTTTATCAGAGCTGCAACAGGCAGAACATTCACTGATAGTGAAGGTGAAGAAAGAATTATCATGGATAGTGATTTCTATGCTAAGAAATCTCGTAACAAGAACGAGAAGGGCGAGTACCTGTTCAAGAAGACAGGGCAGATAATTACTCCAGAAGAATATCGTAAGCTTCCACCGAAGCCTGTCGATAGAATCGAAACATATGCTCGTGGGTATGTGTGTGAGATCTTCAGAGATTATCTATCACGTTGTCAATATCGTATAACAGCTGATCAGATCAAAGATCCAAGACCAGCAAACGATAGAGATGGTAATTCGAATAATGTAGTCAGATATGATGAGAATCAGAATGAATACATTGTAAATCAAATAAACAGCTTTGTTACTGGTGCACGTGGCATCAGTAGTAACGAAGAGAGTCCGAATACCTCCAAGCAAGAGGAAGGTCAGGAACAGGCAACTGGAACTGATCCTTTATAATAACTGGGGGCTTCGGCCCCCTATTATTTCACAAGGAGGAATAATGACAGCAACAAATATAAGCCCAATAGAGGCATGGGAAGAAGGTACATATAATCTTATGACTATTGTATCTGTCTCTGGACTCATTGGCAGCATATTACTATTCACTCATCTAATGATCTTTCATAGTATGTTTAGTTATCTATATCTTGTGCTTGGCGTAGCCTTTTTAGGTGGTAGTATTCTATTCCCTTATCTTAAATCAAGTAGGTTTGGTGAGAAGAATATGTCATTAGCTGAACGCATAGTACGGTTAGAACAAGGCATATTCGGAGAGGCAGCTTAGGAGTAACCTATGTCTAAACTAATAGAACAAGAAACGTTTACAGAATATTTAAAGAGGTTTGGAGCTGGAAAGCTAGACTTATCTAGCCCTAAAGCTCAAGCTTTTTTAAAGCAATTTGCAGGTGCCATCATAATGTTAGTACCAGAGGCTTCAGGCTTCTTGGTTGAACAAGGCATGAATGATGATACAGAGGTCCCATATTTAGTTATGGCGGCGTTTGGCTCAACATTAAAAGAGATTGGCGAAGCAAATCTTAATAAGATCCGAGAGGAGAAAGGAGAAGAACATGAAAACTTTGACAATGTTATTGGCATTGGCTCTCGTAACAAGCTGTGCCACTAATCATTTAAAAGATCAAATTGTTACAGAACAAGAGATCGTAGAAGATACATACAAAGAGGATAAAATCCTTGGAGATAGCCTGCCATCATGGACTAGAAAGTCCGGCATTGAAAATGGTATGGTGTATGTAGTTGGTAAAGCAGAGATGGGTAAAGATAGAAGTCCCTTCTATGTTGAAGATGCAGCTAGAATGAAAGCAGAAATGCGATTATTCTCTGATGCTCCAGCAGATATAAGAATACTAGCACAAAATGCAATGACAGGTGTAGGTATTGATAGTGCAGAGTTCTATCAAATACAAACTAAGTTGCAAACAGTTGTTGGTGTTACTGGTATGAAATTTGACTCAGACAAGGTTACTTGTAGACAGATCATCAGGTACGGTGAGCTATCAACAAGAAGAACCAGAGCATGTTGGGTACAGGCTCATATTCCAGTAACAGAATTAGTTAAGGCTTATCGTCGCACATTGGCACTCCAATTTGGAGAGTACAAGGCTAGTGAATTCAAAAACAAGATGGATGATGAGTTAAAGAAGATTAATAACAATCCACTAATGGAGAAGCGTAATGAGAAAGCAAATACTTTGCCTACTAGCTTTAATAACAGTGGTGATAGCAATGGACGCGAAAGCGTACGATTGCCTGCCAAAGAAGCTAAAGAAAACCAGAAACAATCCGAAGTATCAGATACTAACGGTAAAAGCAGACAGCCACGAACAAGCAGAACTAAAGCTAAGAACTCAAATGCCTCATCGGGCAGGGTTTCTTCAGGTAATCAAGTCAAAGGAAGTTCAGAAGCTAAGAGGCAAAAGCTATCAGAAAGAAGCACGATTGTCGAAAACATTAAAGGCAAACGTGGATCTATGGCTCAAGTACAGCTGTAAGCACAAAGGTCAGTATTATATTACTGCATACATTCCTAAAGAGAATGTTCATTATTTAGATATTGATCTTCCTTCTAGTCTAACCTTAGCTAAGATAAAAAGGAAATGTGGAAACAGAAAAGTTTTTATTGTTTATACTAATGTTACTTATGCATATTATGATGATGATGGACATCATATCGTTCAGCATTCTTATAAGCCTAAGTTCAATACTATATGTGGTGATGTTCTGGTATCTCGTAAGAATAGATATTGGGGAGAGTATCACAATAAGTTTAATAACTTTAGAGTAATGGATCTTAGAAGTGAAGGCTATACTTGGGGACCTCATGATATCTCTCTAGATATGTGGTTAGAATTAACAAAGAACTTTTAATAAAACTTATGAAGAATTATTTTCTACGAAAATAATCAATCAGGTGAATAATAAGAGCTGGGCGCAAGTCTGGCTTTTATTGTTCCCAATAAAATTTAAATATAATCACGAATAAAATCTACGATATTATTTTAATAAAATACATCGATTAATATTAGCGGCATGAATGCTGCGTTAAAAATGATTTTTAAAATTACACGGAGGGTGGATACTATGGAAAATGGAGTTATAGGTGTCAGCGAATGCGGCGTCAGAGTTGTTGTATGTAACAAGCAGGTAGGGAATATTCCTAGCACTTGTAGTTTTTGTAATCTAGCTTTTGAATGCAAGAAGGCTATCAAAGTAGATTGTAAGGATATTGCAAAAACTGTGATGAGAACACATCGAAAGCTCGGTCAAAATGTATCTATATCCGATTGCAAATGTATTGAAAAAGAAACTGAGGCCAGGGAAGTGCCCCAGACATATATAGAAAGAAAAGATGTCATCTATCCAGGAGGAACTTATGAAGACAATCATTTATGGGAACAACGAAAGAGCGATTTCGCTTGTTGAGAGAGTGTTAGAAAGCTTCGTTGAATTTTCGTACCTTGTACAGTCAGTTGGAAATGGCAACTGTATACAAGACTTTAGAGACGCTGGCGTACAAACTGTAGTGTTTGTAGGTGTATGCCCTGAACAAGAAATCACACATGCCCTTGAAATGGGAATGAGAGTATTTGTTCTGCTATCTCCGGTGGAGAGTAATTTGCTTAACGATGTAACCATCGGGAAGACAAAGAGCCTGGAACATGTTGAAAAGCTTAAGCAAGAATTCGCGCTTTTCTTCGATGAAAACCCTAGGGAACTGAACAAGCATGAGAAGACTGCTTGTTAAAGATAAAACAGTCATTGGTTTAGATAGTAACCATAATACTATTACACAGAGTGCCCCCAAGTGTATAACAAAAGGGGAAGATGGATGAATAATCCGACCCTTGGTGCAGGTAACGCACCACTAGTCATGTCCTTGTCAACGTTGAAGTGTGTGAGAAGACACTTGTAAAAGGTTCGAGGACATGATTTTGTAATTTCACAATAAAAATCATAAATATCTCAATCTCACCTGATTGAATTTCTCGGAGGAAATATGGAATTTAATATCAAAGACTGCAATGAGGCTGAATTTATGTCCAGCCTTAGACAGATTGAAAAGGTCACCAAACCTTTTAATGTGGCTCTATTTAAGCAAGGTAGAACTGAAAAGAATAATCTTGCTTGGAGTAAACTAGATTGGAATACGCAATCTAATGGTAAGAAAATATTTGCTATCAAAAAGCGTGTAGACGCACCTCTTCCTAGCACAGATCGTGCACATAGAATACCTATTGGAAATTATTATGTTGAGTTTTACTTTTATCGTAAAGCTGGCAAAGAACAAAACGTAGTTGGCTGTGTTGACTTATGTTGGAATGAAAATGGAGATGTAACCAGACCTGGTTATCATCCAGTATTTCTATTTCAGAAAACATTCGAGAACTTAGTTAGTACTAATGGTTCAATGCTTCAGTTGTATAGTATTAAAGAGACATTAAGAATGGCTGTTAAAGATAGGCTTAAACAAATGTGTTCAAAGAAAGGTGCTATACCTGATCCATTCTTGTTAACTGAAACTATTAATTATGTGTTCAAGTTTTCTGAAACTGATCCAGGTAACAAACCAAACTTTGGAGTTAAAATTGCCAATCGTGTTATATTTGTTAATCGCTCTAGTAATAAGGCGGGAACATATGCATTTGATTGGGCTATGAATCCTAAAGGAAACTTTAGTGATGGACTTAACTCGTCTAGCTCTATTAACACAGAAGCCTTACAAGATATGGTTACATACTTTGAAGGCAAAGGCTCTGGTCTTGTATTAGGTGAAGCATCTGAAGAAGGTGGCAGGAAAGGTAACTTGGTTATTCTGAATAAAGAATTACAAGAATTAAGAAATCCTGGTAAACCAACTTATTATGCAAACTATAGAGATATTATGTATGGTGAATCACCTACAGTGCCTGGTTCAGTGTATTCTATCTATGGTCAGATAGAGAAATTCTTTGCAAGAATTAAAGGCTTTATTACATCTGATGGATGTATGGCTCATGATATAGAAGCAGTTAAAGTTGGAGTGGATGATACTGAAGTGCTATTCGATAGACATAGAACGTATCTAGCAAACAATCCAGCTGATATAGGTCAATTGAATCCTAGCGTTATCAATATGCTTGTAGCTTATGTGCCAGCAGAAAGTAGCAGAGAAGACATAACAACTGAAGAATTTAGAGATGTTAATAAAGCTGAATACTCTAGGTTATTACATGGAGCTGATTGTCATATTGGCATAGCTGAAGATGCTGCTGCGTTACCCGTAAGAGTTAAGCGTGTGATATCAGAACCTATAACTGAGAAGCATTTGTCTATAGCATTTCAGGATGCGATAAAAGAAGCAGAGCTTAATGGTGTAGCTGAAATGGAACCTGATACACCAATAGGATATAAAGTTATTTGTGAACTGGATGGTTGTAATAGTATTATGACTCCTGTTAAAGCAACTGGATCTCTAAGTGAAGAGACTCTTGAAGTGCAAGAAATACAGGCTGATGCTAGCTGTCGTGAATGGTTCTGTGATATATGTGGTAACTTTACACGTCAAGAACCTACTCCCATACTTATCTGTAATAAATATCAGAATGCTAAATCAGTAAATTTATACGAAGTGAATATAAATGAATCAGAGATGGGTATAGAGGCACATGTAGAGATTGTGTCTCCAATTGGTATCTCGCGCTCGATTAGTGTTGAAGGAATTAAAGGCTTAACGAATCCCATGTCTCAAGACTTTGTTGGGTTCATAAATGGTGAAATACTTAATCCTGTTACAGGTGAGTATGTTGAACTTAGTAATATTCCTGTTGACTTAATGACTAATCTTGGTGCAATGAAAGGTAAGATGTCTGGCATTGCTGTATCTCATACAAGAATGCAGAATGCTTTTACTGGCAGTAAACTATGTCCTGATGAAAGTTATCGCAAAAATGGCAATATGAAAGAAATGAATGCCATGCTTGAAAACTGCAAGAAGGTTCAGTTATCTAGAAGAAAGTATGATGTTAAGAAGAAAGCATTTGCTTGGGTAACAGAAAATGTTTATGTTGGAATAATAGCAATGGATGTTACTGAAATTGGTGATGAATTCCTTAAGGTTAAAACAGATATTGATGACATGAAAGTTAGTTATATGAATCCATTGTCTTATGAATGGTTAGGTTTTAACGACCTGAATACAGCTATGACTAAATCTAGTCTTGAAACAATGGAAGATGAAGCAAATCTTGAATTTGCACATGAATTATTTAGAATGTTCTACGGTGACATAGAAGGCTTGCCTGAAGTAACACATACAGTGTTGCTTGATGGAGCAAGATGGGATAAGTCTGAAAGTGATTTCAATAATCCTGATGGAAGTATTGATATTGTATCTTGGCTTGAGAAGACTGAATGGGCAAGAGCATTAGAGAAACATCCATTGATGGATCCTCATGGAAAGTTTGCTAATGGTGCTTACTTTAGAGATAAGCAAGGTAATAATATTGTATTCTCTAGTCGTAAGACTAAAATGAAATGTATTGATGTTATGAATGGAGATAGAGTTAGATTAAATGGTATCCTTAAAGATGAACTAGGAATGTTCCTAGATATATATACGAAAGGATGGACACCCAAACTAGATAGCTATAAAGAGAATATCTTTAAGAAACTAACTGGTAAGCAAGGTGTAGCAGCCAGAGCAGCTACGTTTGTTAACTATGGTTGTTCTGGTAAAGAAGTAGGATCAGGTTATATCCCTCCAGGAGTGGCAGTAATTGGTAATAATAACTTCTGGAAAATGGTTAGGAAACAATGCTCCAAACTGGGTCTAGAATGGAATAATATTAATGAAGGCAGAATGAAGATATATGGAACTAGTCAAAGAGATCCTTTTATCTGGATCTTCCAAGCATTAAATGCAGTAGAATTATGGACTGTTAAACGTGCTAATAATTACTTTAAAGAGAATTATGTAACTGAAACTGATAGTGGGCCTAAGCCTATGAAGTTCACTGATATGTATAGTAACTTTAATGGTGTCATGCTTAATATCTTAGATATGTTATATCTTACTCAGACTGATGCTGATGGTGACTTAAGAAGATTGCTTGTGCCATTTGATATGGAAGCACAGATAGAGTTAGGCAAAATGAATGATGCTATGCAAGACTATAACTTTCTTTGTAAGTCTGATCCTGAAAGTACAGTAGGTAAGATGTTTAATAAAGTAGAAAACTGGCATCTTGATTACGTTAAAGGTGAAGCTGAATCTGCAGCAGATAAGATTGAAGGCCCATTAAAGATAACGGTAACTGAATTCAAAACTGATGCGCGTAATGGAATGATTATTAAGAATATTAAAGCGAAAGGTAATATTGGTATTATAACTACTAGTCAGTGGGGAATTCAAGAACTAGCTTCTTACTTAGTGAATACTGGTCATCAGATAATAGTTAGAGATGATCTTCCTCCTCTGTCTTTGACAATTGATGATAGAAATTCGATATGCCTATTCTATCAAACTTCTTTTACTCAAGATGGTTGTGTTAGATCAATGAAAGCAACTAAAGATTTAGGTAAATGTAGCCTAGATGAGTTAGCTTATAATGGAACAACTAAATGGCAGAATCCCAATACATTAGAATGGATTGAAGGAACAGTTAGAGATATGGTACGCGAAGAGGCTGTTACGGCAGGCTTTGAAGATATCATTGATAAGTTCTTTGGTATCTGTGATTATTGGAGAGATACGGCTGGCATCGTGCTTAGAGAAGATGGTAGTGTTGGGCCAAAACTAGACTTAATGTCAGAAGAAGCAGAAACATTAAAAGCATACATTAGTATGTGTAATGGTTCTAAATATATAGCAATTGATAGGCATGCAATGTTCGAAAGATTAGTATCGTCAAGTTCTAATTATGTTTCTGAAAAGAAACTAGTTGGACCTTTGGTACCATATCTTGAAAAGATACTTAATAAGAAAGAAACAGAACAAGAAGAAGAGGAATAATACCTGAGGAGGTAAACATGGACGAGAATAACAACAACAAGAAAACGCCGCTTATTATTACTGCAAACAATCCAGCTTATACTAAGTTTGGAGAAACGTTTAATGAAATCAATAGCATGAAAGAAAACTTGCTTAACAATGTTAAGGAAGAGCTAGAGAAAGGAATGAACGAGCTTGAAGAAAAGCAGAAAACCAATTGGAAATTAGTTGAAGCTAAACTAGTAGAAGACAATCTGGTAGACAATCCAGATGTAGACATGTCTTTCTCCAATGGTGTGATATATCTAGAGCCTGAAAACTCTGATAAAGGAATACCGTCAGGACTTATTAAACTATTAAACTTGCTCCATTAGGAGTAAGCATTAAAGGGGAGAAATATTTTATGAAGAAGTTAGTACTAATGTTCGCTGTAGTTTGTTCTTTAAACGTTATGGCAGACCAAACAGAAGTTAAAGTTGAAGTTAAAGTCAGCGACTTAATCGCGCAACAATGCACTTATTCTCAATACTTGAATCCTAAAGTATGTGAAAAAGTAATGAGTGAGTGTTTTGATAATATATTCTATCGTAGAAACTTAGTTCCTGGGCAGACATATAGTCAGAAAGCTGCAGAGGCATTCTATGAATGTTCATTGATTGAATGAAAATATAGAAGCGTATGACCTAAGGGGTGAGTTCTTGGGTTATTTTACGTCTCAGGTAATAATAGCGCTGTTTATTATAATAGTGGGGAGCATAACTTGAAAATAATAATTGTAATGATATTAGTAATGAGTTTTTCTGTAATGGCTAACTCTGAGTTAATATTAAAGTTTAAGAATGAACAAGAAAAGAAAGAATGGATGACATGGTATTTAGATGGTGGAGGAGAAGATTTCTCTGAATTTTATGTTATGTCTTGGGATGAATTAGTTTTTCATTTAGAGAATGATGAACCTGAAAAATCTGGTGAAGTTATTACTTGGTATTGGAAAGATAAAATAAATTAGATAAACTAACAAGGAGAAAAGAATGAAGAACATTACAGTTAAAGATTTAAATACATGTGGAATTAAAAGTGTAACCATCGCAGAAGGATGCAAAGTATCAGAACCTGCTGTGGCTATATGGAAAAGAAAAGGTGTTATTCCTTCTCCTTTTCAAAAGAAGGCACTTTCTCTTTTTACAAAGCAAGTAAAAGTTGTTAATAAAATAGCATTAAATTTAGCAAAGAAATAGTATTGTCATTTATCCTTAAATGATAATCTCTCGTGTGTGTATCTTGCCATGCCCTCTGATGGTCTCTTGGGGCATGGCATTTCTTATTTAAAAGGATTCACTTCGTTCAGTCTTTATATACCTTGGGTCAGATCCTCTTCGCTTCGCTCATCGGCCCAAGGACAATAAAATCTACATATAAATAATAAAAGATTTGATATAGATAATAAAAGATTTGATATAGTCAATAAAACTATAATTCATTAACTGGGCTAAGAAAGTTCAGGTCTTGCTTTCCTCTTAAAACAAAATTCGAATTGACGTAGTTTGGTCGGATAGTTTCCTTGCTTCGAATTGACGTAGTTTGGTCGGGCGTTTTGCTCAGCTTAAATTCACGTAGTTTAGCCGGGAGAGAACTGTAATTTTAATAAAAATAATGATAAGGTAAAAACATTTTATCAAAATTCATCTATAATCACAAAGGAGTGCGTTATGAATTTTCAAAACACTTGTAAGATCCCAGTTGTTCTTACGTCAAAGCCGTATGAAAGACAATGGGAGTCGAAAGACAAACAAACTGGTGAAGCTAAGACCGGTTCAGTAAGTGTCATTAGAGGAGTAATGATTCCTCCAAATGCAGATGCTGATCCAAGCTCATTAAAAGAAATTGAGTTCAACATCAGTACTAGTAAAATTGGTGGTGCTAAGAAGAATGCTTTTGAAGTAATGGAAGCTTACTATGAGAACAAAGGAAACTTTGAATCTGGTAAATCTTATGCCATGATCGAAACTTATATGGGACCACGTCTTAATAAAGACGGAGTTGTAAGTTTCTTTAGTCCTTGGGTTAATGACCTTGAAGTTATTAATACAAGTGAAGAAGACCAACCATTGGTTAAAGTAGTTACTGCACGTAACGAACAGCTCTAACTATCACCATATCCTACCTTAAGCCCCGGCGAAAGTCGGGGCTTTCTAGGATATACAATTGTTTGCAGGAGGACCAAATGAAGGTAAACAATCCAGAGTCGCTAATTACAGTTTTAGTAAATGCAGCGATACATACAAAAGAAGTATTAACACGTAAGCATATGCTCGCGGATGACGCTACCAGAGCCGGAACTTTTGCAACTTCAGTCAGAAGCGAAATGACCAGTTATCAAGGTACCGATAAAATGAGCTTAAGTTCTTGGCTAACATCTAAAAGACGATGGGGAGATGTATTAACTCTCCAGAACACAGGTGGTTATCATGGCTCTTATGATCAGAATGACATAGGACATATAATCGAGAGTGCTACTGAAAGAATCACTGAGATTAATCCAGAGACTCTTGACGTTGAACTAAAGAGGCTGGACCGTAAGGTTGATGCTTCAAGAACATTTATTACGCGAGCTCGTCAAATCAACAATGATGCTGCAAAAATCCTAACTGATTTCGAAGTGTTATCAAATAAAATTAAAGAAGATTTAGTCGCATAATATTAGTCTTAAGGAGGCATCATGAGCGAAGGTAATGAGAACAACAATGGTGGTAATCCACTAAGCCGTCTAACTGAAAAGCTTGGTTTTAACCCAGTCAGTGCTAGACCAGATCAAGGTGTTTACACCAGCGCGTTAGATATCGTAAAGAAGAAACGTGAAGAACAACTTCAAGGAAGAGCTGTAGAGGTCATTGAGAAAGCTATGGATCTTGCAAAGAAGTGGGACGGAGTTCAGAAAGAATTCCAAAAAGAAGAAAAGAAAACCATGAAAGAACTTGGCAAGCTGCTCAGCAGCATTGAAGCTATGTCTAATGGTAAGACTGTAGTTGATTCGGAAGAAGAAAACGCAGAATAAATCATAGGGGCTTCGGCCCCTATCTTCTTGGAGAAAACTATGAAGAAGCTAATTCTATTAGCGTTTATGTTCATAATCAGCATGGATGCACAAGCTCAAGAAGGTTATGAAAACCTACCAGAAATTAAAAAACTAATTAAAGTATTAAATCAAAATTCCATTAAGTGTTTGACTCAGAAGAACTTAAAGTTCTGCAAAGAGGGTAAGAAACCTAAAGGTAAAGGCACTGGTTGGTGCTATATGTATGTCAAGATTGGACTATTTAAGTCAGGAATGACATCTCAGTATATTGGCGGCGGCAGTGCAAAAAATGCTGGGCCATACTTAGAGAAAGAAGGATTTGTAAATATATTAAAAACGGGGAACTATACCCCTGTTAATATCCCTAAAGGATCTATACTTGTCTACTCAAAGACCTTCAGTCCGCATGGACATATAGAAGTAAAAGTAGATGAAAGCAAATATGCTAGTGATTATATTCGATCACAAACAAAAGGCATACTTACTGGGATATATATAAAGAAGATAAAGAAGAAAAAGAAAAGTGTATTAACTGAGGTATTCTTGCGAGTTCCAAAGGAGAAAGAAGATGAGTTGGTTACCAGCCCTAACAGGGAATAGTAAAAAGCAAAAGGTAGAAAAAGAAGTTGCTGTAATTACTACAAATGTAAAGAAATTAAATCAAGATGCAAAGAAGATGGGTCAAGCGCTTGTTACATTAAATAACAACGTTGCCCTTATTGATAAAACTGTTAGCGATATTGAATCAGCTAACTTTGATAAACCTATTTCATTCATCAACAACCTAGAGTTAGATGGTGAATACAAGAAAGGTTTAGTAGCAGAACTTAATGGAACTAAAGAGCAAGCATTAGCTGGCCTTAAGCCTATTAAAGATGCATCAGAAAAGATTCGTGGGAATATGGCTGTCTCAATGATCAAATATCAAATGATGACTAAGACATTAAACATTCAAAAGAATGTTATCGAATCTGGAACAGTGCAAGTCGAAGCAATAAAGAAGGCTGAGGAGCTCGGAGGAATGAGTTCAGAGAAAATTGTTGATCTTGTTGCACAAGCAGAAGAGATTAACAATATGACAAAGACAGCTGTTGAAGGCTGGAGCTCTGGCACTAAAGCAATAAAAGAAACGTTAGGTGCTGTTGGAGGCGATGACTTTGATGTCTTTGAAGTTAAATAGGGGGAACTATGTCTACACAAATAGAAGGATGGTTTGCCCCATTGACTCAGGCAGATGAGTTTGATGATTTCTGGCAAGAAAGAACTAGAAGAATGTATTTCAGTTATGAGAGACAGATAAAAGCACTATGTAGAGTAGTGTTATTTGGTCGTGTTTTTGATAGCTGTAGAGATATGTGTAGCACAAGAGAGTGTAGCCAAAAGACATCTAGCTTTTGCCAAAGAGAATCATTACATAAAACAAAAGAAAGATACAAAGATCCTAATTGGTATCTTGTATGGGGTTCAATGATGGGTCAACTAAACGAGCATGGAGATCATGTTCGTAAAATTTTAGGTGATCACAGATTTGAATCATTCAGAGAGTTACTTACCCATAATGCTAAAGAACGTTATGAGGGGTATACTAGAAGAGAACGTAAAGAAAAAGATATTAGGGAGCCGGAAGTGTTTAACTCTATGTTTATAGGACTAGAGGAGATCGCAGAAGATCCCTGGCAACAACACATCGGTAACAAAATTAAGAAAGGAGATTTCGGATGTTCACAACAATTTTTGGGCTTGGATTTCTTGGCGCTTTAGGTGCTGGAGTCGGAGCCAAATTTGGCATGGTTAATTTTAAAGAAGTAGTAAGCATCCCTCTAGTAGGTGATGTTACCCTTCAATTTGATTCAGAAAAACCATTTCATATTTCAGTAGACTAGAGGCCACCATTCGTAAGAATGGGTTTGGAACTGTCGCCAGCGCAGTGACCTCAATACTGGCATTTATAAACTAATGATCAAACACAACCAAGTGATGAAGAAGCCTTTAAAGCATCTCAAGCTTAGTAGTGTGAATTCAAGGCGGGGTGGCTCAAGTCCTCATGCAGTGAGAGCATGACAGGGGTTTCTCAAAAAATCAACGTACATGATTCCCCGCCTTTTTAATATCCTGGAGGAAAAATGAGTTGGTCAGACTTTTGGAAAAAACAAGACGAAAAAGATTATGAAGAATTTCTAACCAATCCCTTTGAGCCTGAAGGTATAGTTGCGCGCCCAGCCGTTGATCTATTCTCTCGTAATGGCAGTCGTATCATAACAAAAATTAAAGCTAAAGATTTTAGATAAAGAAATTGCCTCAGTAGAATGAGGTATAACCTGGGTAATAATGCCCAAATTAGATAGACCGGTAATTTTTACTGGGATAACAAAGGAAAGATTATGCATTTAAAAATTAAATCACAGCAGACAGATGGGATTTGTTCTAGAGCTATTTATGGAGTTGGTCCAGAAATAACTAAGAGATATTTTCTCGGAGAAGAAATGGAACATGAGTATACAGAACAGAAAGAAAGAGAAAATAGATATCTTCCTTTTAAACCTGATACGGTTTTAGACTTTACTGTTAATGGGAAGCCTGGAGTTTGCTTCTTAACTGATGAAGAAACTGTTTATGTTTGTGATGATAATGGCAAAACAATAGATAAACTTTAATCTAATCGGAGGGTTAGCGCCCTCCTTTTAAGAAATAAAACATTGACGAGGTATCCCGACAGGGGTATACTATATTTAATCCGGTCGTATTAGAACTAAATATACGAGGATGTTATTAACAAGAGTAGTTAACTTGGAATCAGAAGACACGTCGTGTCTACAATCTCATTACATTTATAACTACTCCACTTAGGAGATAGTATGTATCCAAACAAAGCACTTATCGTAGTAGATATGCAAAAAGACTTCGTCGATTCAGGTGGTAAGTTATCAATTTTCCCAGCCTTGGGAGAAACCAAAACAACAAAATTAATTCAAGATGTAGCAGATTACATCACAAACTTTAAAGGTAGAATATTCTACACACTAGACACTCACAAAGAAGACTCTTGTGAATTTAATGCTTTCCCTCCTCACTGTATTGAAGATACAGATGGTCACGAACTAACTCAGGTAGTAGCTAGCGCTATCTCCGAAAGAGAAAGGAAAGACATGAGAAGAATTGGGAGCATTAAAAAGCAATCATTTACTGGCTCTAGACTTACTGAATATCTAACTGAAACATATCCAGATGTAGAATACACTATCATTGGTGTGTGTACGCATATCTGTGTCCATGATGTTGCATCAAGCTTAGTTAATAAGTTTAAAGAAACTCATAACAAAATACCAAAAATAACAATAGTTAAAGATCTTACTGGTGACTTTGATCAGGAGATGGCTGACTTTGCATTAAAGCGACTCTCAAATCTTTATGGTGCTGAGGTAGCATAGGAGAAGAGATGAAAGGCATATTATTACTGTTAATATTGGGTGGTTGTGCCTCTAGTGGCTCATACAAAAAAGGCATGATTGATGGCTGTTCTGGAATGTTGTGGCATGAGAATGTTGTGAACATGAGAGAATCTAAATTTCAGTTAATCGCCAAGGCTCATAGGGATTGTCTTGAAAAGGCAGGGCTATGAACAAGTTCTATGGTCTCATTAGAGATACAAACTATTATTTATTTAAAGCAAAAGGCTGGAAGTGGCTATTGTTTATCGTAGTGCTAGTTAGAGTTGTAGGTTGTTATTCTGAGTTTAAAACAAGAATAATACCGCCAAGTTGCACAGGCACTGGCTTTAAAGTTAACCCATACTGGGGTCCAGTCATAGATACCTATGATTGTAAATCATCCAAGGAAGAGGAGAAGTTAGTATGTCAACTGTTACAAGAGGTCTCAAAAACAAACAAGAAACCATTAGTTCTAAGAGCAAACCAGTCGCTTGTGGGTCCTGCGGAGGAACTGGCGAAATTACTTATGGTGGAGTAGAAGTCGCAGCCCAAGGGGTAATGGGACTATATGATCAATGTGGAAACTGTGAAGGCAGTGGAGAAATATCAAAACCGTTTAGAAAAATTAAACGGAAATCAAAAGTGGAGGTAATATCGTGTTAGATTCAGCGATCTTAGTATTGATACTAACAGCATGTACAACAGCAATAGGATTTTTTGCAGGTAGATTCTTTTTGAAGAAAGATCTTAAAGATGCAGAAAATGAAATTGCAAAACTATTGCTAGACAAGCAATAAGGAGAGAAGATGTTTAAGCATGGAATGGCAGTAATGAGATGCCAACCATTTCATAATGGACATAAAAGAATCATAGACCAAATGCTTCACGAGTGTGAGAGAGTTACGGTTGTTCTTGGGTCGATAGACAAAAGAGACAAAAGAAATCCTTTCCCATTTCATGATAGAAAGAGAATGATTAAGAGTGTATTCCCTATCTCTTGGCAGGAAAAGAGAATTGTAGTTCTAGGCGTACCAGATATCAGTGATGATCTAAGCTGGGCACGATACATTCTCAGGTCTGTTGAAGACCACTACGTAGATAATAGAGATGACTCGAATTATATCAAACCCGATGCTTACTATACTGGTTCACAATTTGATGCCAGATGGTACAAAGAAGAAGGAATGGATATAACAATAGTAGATAGAACAGACAAGAGCTATCCTATTACTTCTGCAACAATGATAAGAGATTTATGTGAGTACAGAGATGATCGATGGAAGACTTATGTCCCCAAAGAAGCCCATTCAATTATTGATAAATGGGTTGGTCGTATTCAGTTTTTAGCCCACGAACGATAAGGAAAGAAATGAAAGTAACATTATTAAAAATTAATAGAAGAGCAAATCCAGAGGATTCAGGATGGCCTATAATTAGTGACGGGGAGCATGTCACTGGTGAACTAAAAGTACCAAATGAAAAATATAATGAAATAACGTTTAATGAAAATGCATCCTATGATGTAGTAGATTCTCCTAGAGGAGTGCTTGGTAAATGCTTGATGGTTGGAGAATTACCTTCTGGAATCAGAACTAGTATGATTAGATCATATTATGTTCATGATGACCCAGATAATCATCCAGATAAATTAGTGCTACCTAAGGGTTTCCCTATTGAGGAGTTAGCTAGTTTTAATATGGACAACCTGCAAAAAGGAGATATCTTGTATCTTACAATGAATTCTCTTTATCTTGCCAGACCACAATGAGAATTGATCAGAAAAAGATTTGTTTTAAGTGTGAAGAAGAGAAAACTTTTGATAGATTCTCTACGGATAATGCAGCAAAAGATGGGAAATGTAACAAATGTAAAGAATGCCAACGTCAATGGCGAAAAGATAATATCGAAAGAATTCGACCTCAAAGAACTAAGTATACAGAGAAGAATCTAGAAAAGGCCATTTTTGCTAGTGCAAAAGCTAGGGCAAAGAAAAATAATCTAGAATTCTCAATAAAGCTAGAAGATATTGTTATTCCTTCTAAGTGTCCAGTTTTGGGGCTAGAATTAAAAAGGTCTTCAGGGGGTAGAACTCCAGGGTCGCCATCAATTGATAGGATTGATAATTTAAAAGGCTATACCAAAAGTAATATTTCAATAATTTCTTGGAGAGCGAATACAGTTAAATGGAACGCTTCAATCGAAGAACTAGAAAGTATATTAAATTATATGAAGGAGAATCAGAATGAACTCACCATTTTGTGATAAATATTTTAGCAAAACAAAATTAGTAGCAGAGACTGCTCGTCTTAACCCTATAGTAAAATATAGGGTGTTCACTAGATTCGCAGGGATAGCTGCTCTTGAGCCTATGGCCAAGGTAGTCATGAAGATGTCTGAGAAGTCCTCAGTACAGATCTTAGCTACCGGAACTGAGTTTGAGCCTGGTGATACAGTTGCTATCATTACTGGTCCTATACAGGATATAGTAGAGCTTGAAACACAGTGGCTACAATGGACTGCGTTACCATGCTATTGCGCGGCTGAAGCCAAGAAAATCATGGAGCGTGCTGGTGACAAGATCGTATTAGATTTTGCAGCAAGACATTTATATGACCCTGTCTCTGTTGCCCTTGCATCTTATGGTGCTCAAGTAGGTGGCATTGAAGGCGCTAGTACTGATGTCGGTGCTAATGCAGAAATGTACTTAGACAGAGTCATTACTGAATATAAAAATGTTGTAGAATACTCAGACAAGAGAATCTACAAACAAGCTGGTATTGGAACTACACCACATGCATTGATTGCATTGTTTGGTGGAGACTACTTAGCCATGGCTGAAGCCTACACTAAGACATTCCCAGAAGAAAAGTTTGTTGCTCTTATTGATTATAATAACAGAGAAATAGATGATTCGTTATTGTTATTAGAAAAACTAGGGAAGCATCTTGCCGGTGTAAGAATCGATACTTGTGGTGAGAATTTTGCCCAAGTTGGATACGAACAAAACGGTGATCCAAAGTTTGCAGATGAGAAAGGTGTTTCTATTAGTGCTTGTAGAGCGCTTAAGAATGCACTTAAAAGTCATGGGGGAGAACATGTCAAAATATTCGTATCATCAGGATTCAATGCTGACAAGACAGGGAAATTCATGGAAATGTGCCCTAGTTCTATTGATGGTATTGGCACAGGTAGTTTTATTCCCAAAGGTCCTACCGCCACTGCTGACATCTTTGAAGTTGATGGAAAGAACGAATCTAAAGTTGGTAGAGAATGGGGACTTGAGAAGAACAAAGAGTTCTACGAAAAAGAAACAATGACTTATGTTGTAGGAGAGTAGCATGAAAATAGGTCTAGATATACATGGTGTCATTGATACCAATCCTGAATTCTTTAGAAAATTTACAGAAGGATTAAAAATTGGATACAACAGAATGAACCATGACTGTGCTGAGATCCATATACTAACAGGAAGTAGACTCGGTGATGGCAAGATTAAAGAACAATTGGAGGAGATGGGGATATCTTATACCCATCTATTTTCTATCTCTGACTATCTTAAAGATAAAGGTTGTCAGGAACTTTACATGTCTACCGATAGTAATCCTTGGTTCTTTGATAAAGATTGGAACATGGCTAAGGCAGACTATGCTAGAGCCCATAAGCTTGATCTGGTCTTGGATGATAACAATGATTATTTTCCGCATTTTACTACTCCTATTGCTCGTTTTTATTCAAAGGATAAAAAATGAAAGAGAAATTTAAAATAAAAAGGAAATGAATTATGATTAAAGATAAACTAGGACTAATAGAAGAGATTACCACTAAGCTTATAGGCTTTGCAGATATAGCTGTAGTAGGCTTATCAGGTGGAGTAGACTCTATGATGATAGCTACACTATGTCGTGAAGCATTAGGGGCAGAGAATGTCTTTGCTGTACATATGCCTCATGGTAATACCGATACAGAAACAGATGGTAGATTCAATTCTAACTCACATCGTATTGCAGAGAAGCTAGGTATTAAAAGTATTGACGCGCCGATTGGCCCTATCGCTTTGGCTACGAATAGAATTCTATACGGGGCTCTAGATAAAGGACTCAATAAAGTTAATGAAGGCAACACCAGATCAAGAGCCAGAATGATGGTTCTATATGGTATTGCTCATGAAATAGGAACATCTACAAAGCGTAGAGTCCGTGTTATAGGAACAGGAAATCTTTCAGAAGATTTCATTGGTTACGACACCAAAGGTGGAGATGCTTTAGCTGATATCTTTCCTATGGGAGAACTATATAAATCTGAAGTATATCAATTGGCTGACTTCTTTGTTGAAGAAGGCATTATTGATGACGACATGATTGATCGAACTCCTTCTGCCGGCCTCTGGGATGGACAGTCAGACGAAGATGAACTTGGATATTCATACAATGAAATGGAAGTATCTATACGAAAGATTATATCCTCAGAATGGTCAGATCAAAATTGGGAAGGCGTTGATGAATTTGTTTGGAATAGGCATTTTGCCAACAAGCATAAACATGAAGCACCACCAGTCATACCATTAAGGTCAGGAGTATTTCTAAAATAAAACAGAAGATAAGAAAATTGACTTTAAAGATCTAGGATTGACGTGAGTCACCGTTGTGTTATAATAACGGACAATTAACTAAAACTTAGCGGGTCGTCGGTGTAGTTCGGTTATCTATATGTCTTAACTAAAGATCCTTGCATGCTTATGAAAATAAGTGAAATGCTTATAGGAAACCCTTGAGAGGCTCAAGTAAAAAGAATACAGCATGTCACCTGCTATATGGTAAAAGTCCACGCAGAGCCCCAGGGAGCCAAGTGGTAGACCCCCGACACCACAATTAACCTGCTTACCAAATTTATTTTAGAACTGATCTCGGCTATAGCGCGACAGGACTAAACTAAGACCGCCAGGCTCAAGGCGAATAGAGCCCTTTCGTTAGCTTTGGGGTGAAAAGCTTACAGGAACGTTGCCGCCTTTTAGAACAGATTGAGATGGACCTTAGGTCCAATCATGACGCGACAGACTAGGCCTCTATCAATAAGAATGAGGACGTTTGTGACGTGGTACGATAAACCAGTCAGTTGTATCTAATCGATGTCTTAGGATCAGATACTCACAGTGGGTACTTCAAGTCTACTTCTTTAAACCCCCAAACATTCAGGAGTTATTATGAAAAGAATATGGCATTCCTTTTTGGATTGGTGCGACCACAGATCTGAACAGAAATTCGATTTCCGTTATAATAAAATAACGAAGACTTTTCACACCATCATTCTAGAGAATCTAGAAGCATGGGACATAGAGTATCTAACTGGCTGTAAAGCCGCTCAAATTAAACCATAAAGATTACAATATAACAGTTGCATGCCGCGAAACTATTTAGTTAGTGGACTCCATGTTCGGAGAAAGTCTACCGGATGGCCTGATGACTATAAACTCGTGCCTGATCCTCTGCTTAGGGGAGACAACTAAGCGAAGTCTGCCGAGCTAAAGAGGCCATATTAGTGTTAATGCGTCAGCACTCCCTCTGTCTTTGGGTAAAAAGATCCCTGACTAACAGTGTGCAAAATAGTGTAGAGACCTATATCGAATTATAGGGCAGCCTGGTTAGCTCATAATAAACCCGTCGTCACAACCCGACTCCGACTAATAGGGTACCTCTGTTGATATACGTTAAGTATCAAATAGGAACCTCACCGAATATGAGGACAGCTTGTCTAGCTCACGAAGTAGACTGTTGAGCCTAGGTTTTCTAGCCCCATGGTTCTCAATAATTAGTACATAAAGCTAATTTATTTTTTCCTGGAGAGAACATGACGAAACCAATAAAACCAAATGAAGTTGCGGACCTTAAAAAAGAACGAATTCCAGAAGGAGTCATTGAAGCATTTAATGAAATGATTGCCGACAACTGGAAAAATTATTATGCTAAATTTAAAAAAGACGATGTAGTAACAAAGATACTTGGTAAATTTCAAACTACAGAAGCAGAAATATATAGTAAGAACTGGCTAGATATAGAAGATGTCTATAGAAAAGCTGGATGGAAAGTAACATATGATGGACCAGCTTACTGTGAAACATATGATGCAACATACGAATTTAAAAAATAACATATTGTCTGGACGCATAGCGACTGGACAGGAACAGCGGATGTTTAAGACCGCGATATAAACAACTTAAGCAGTGGCCATCTGAACACTAAAACCTTGGTTAAGATTTTCAGAACTATTATCTTCAAAAAATGTTCCGCTGAACACCTGTTCCAGGTTCTCGCAGAGGTGCGTAAAGCCTCTTTCTATTTTTAAAGAACTCCTACCACAAGGTAGGAATTAATAAGTCTAATTTTATTCCTAGGAGAACAAGATGACTGAAAGTACAAGACCACTAGCTAGTGATCTTTTAGCAAAAGCCGTTAAAGAACTTAACGAGAAAGATGCTGAAGGCGCAGTTGGTCAAATCAAAACGCTTATCAAATTAGTGCAAACTAATGATAAAGCAATTGCTAAGCTTCAAAAGCATAGCACCGAGCTACTTAAGCAAGTTGGAGTTCTAACTGCTGCTGGTGGACTAACTATTGACAGATTTGCTGCTGAATAGTTAAACTAATGAGGTCTTAATAGGGCCTCATTTATTTAAAAAAATATGTTGACAATTACGTTAACCTAAATTATACTGTACTACTTCCTTGTTGCAGTCGAGAAGGCTGGTATAATTCCAGCGCAGGCACCATAAAATTTATTATTATTATTATTATTATTAACTTTCGGGTCGATTGGCTTGGGTTATCCTTCTAAGATTACCCCCAAGTCACACCCTTTACCTGGAGTATTATATGGCCGTAAATTACGCAGCCCACTTTAATCCAAACAAGACACCTCAATCTCAACCTATTCCTGGTAAAGAGATGGTGTTAAACAATGCAAAAGGTTATACCTTCTCTGCGAATGAGATGGACCAAGTGCTTCGCTTCCTTATCTTAGGTTGTGAAGGTGGTACATACTATGCAGGAGAGAACAAGCTTTCTATTGGAAATGCAGTTAACTTAGTTAAGTGTATTAAGAAAGACACAGCTGCTGTTGTGAAACTAATTGTAGATGTATCCGTAAGCGGAAGATCAGCAAAACAAGATGCTATCTTATTCGCATTAGCGCTCACATGCGCAGAAGCACCAGAAAAACAAAAGCCATTAGCATATGCTGCTATCAGCCAAGTTTGTCGTACAGGTACTCACATGTTCCAATTCACTAAGTTCATTAAAGAACTACGTGGATGGTCTAGAGGACTACGTAATGGTGTTGCTAAATTCTATACACAAAAACCATTAGAAAAATTAGAACTTCAACTCGTTAAATATAGACAGAGAGAAGGGTTTACTCATAAAGATGTCATGCGTCTATCGCATCCGGCAACTACTGAGCCTGCTCGTAATAGTCTGTTTAAGTATGCAGTTGGAAAACCATTCACTGAAAATGAATCAAAAGAATTCTTCAGCGCGAATAGTCTATTAAATGCCTATGAGATTGGAAAGTCATTAGATGCTTCATCTTATAAAGACGTTAAGACTATGGTCGATATGATTGTTAATTCTGGTTTACCTAGAGAAGGAGTACCTACTCCATTCCTTAGTAAGCCTGAGATCTGGGAAGCACTTCTTGAGAAGATGCCTGTTGGAGCTATGGTTCGTAACCTTGGTAAGATTTCAGCTTTAGAAATGACTAAGTCTAATCTAAGTTCGGCTACAGTTAAAATTGTAGGAGCTCTTAGAAATCCAGAAGCTGTTAAGTACTCACGTGTGCATCCATTACAGATCCTAACTGCTATTAAAATCTACTCACAAGGTAGAGGAGATAGAGGATCTTTAACTTGGTCAACCAACGCTAGAATTGTAGACGCATTACAAGATGCCTTCTACTTATCTTTCGAGAACGTTGAGGCTACTGGTCTTAATACTATGTTGGCACTAGATGTATCTGGTTCTATGGGTATGCATAAGATTGCAGGAAGTCCGCTTTCAGCAAGAGAAGCTTCAGCAGCTATGGCAATGATCACAGCTAGAACTGAAGAGAATCATGACTTTATAGGTTTCACTTCAAGTGGAGAAAAGTATCACTCGGTGAGTGGTAGTAGAACTTCAAGAATGTGGGGCGGTTGTGGTGTTTCTCAATTAGCAATTAGTCCAACACAAAGACTAAATGATGTTATTAATTACGTCGCAGCCATGAACTTTGGTGGTACAGATTGTGCCTTACCAATGATCTATGCTGAGAAACATAAAATACCTGTTGATACGTTTGTTATCTATACAGATAATGAAACTTGGGCAGGTGATGTTCATCCAAAACAAGCACTAGATAGCTACCGTCAAAAGATGGGTAAAGATGCTAAGCTCGCTGTTGTTGGAATGACCGCCAGCGAATTTACAATTGCTGATCCAAATGATCAAGGAATGTTAGATGTAGTAGGTTTTGATACTGCTACACCAAATTTGATTTCACAATTTGCTCTCGGCTTCACCGCCTGAGTAAAATCCTCCATGATTAGGGGAGTCCTTCAAGGCTCCCCTTTTTTCGTACAATAAAATAGAAGAACATTTATTAGGAGATAATTATGCAAAAGCATAAAGTTCTCTCACGAGAACAAAAGAAGCTAGGGTTCTTTACGCTAGAAGACATCGTTGTAGAACATGGTTTAGAAGAAAATAAAACAAAGACCTACTCAATAGTCAGACATCCTGACTGGGTAAATGTAATTGCACAAACAACAGAAGGAAAATTTGTTCTGGTAGAACAATGGAGAGCTGGTATAGACGAGCTTTCAATTGAGGTTCCAGGAGGAAAAGTCGATGAGGGAGAGACGGCAGTAGAGGCTGGCCTTAGAGAACTCAGAGAAGAAACTGGTTATGCAGTTGGTCCTGAAAGTAAGATTATGTATCTTGGAGCAGTCCAAGCGAATCCTGCAATTCAAGATAATGAAATGCATTTCTTGTATGTTAACAATGTGCAGAAAAGTAAAGACACTGACATGGACGAGTTTGAAGTTGTCCATACTCATATTTATGATAAAGATAGAATAACAGATATGCTTTCATCTGGAACTATCAAGCATGCTTATACAGTCCTCGCATTGTATAAGACGCTAAAAGGTTAAGATGAAGTTTGCAAAAGTCACAGATACACATTATGGTTTCAATCACAAGACTCATAAGATTCATATGAAACTCTTAAAAGAGCTTGCGCATCTCTGCGAAAAAGAGAAAGTAGAAGGATTGATCCATTGTGGTGACTGGGCGACCACTAAGCAAAATGAAGTACAAAGATCTTGGAAGATGTTCCGTGAATATCTTGGAGACCTACCTATCTATACCGTAATGGGCAATCACTGTCACTGGGATTATCCAACCTATGGTGTACATATAAGCAAAAGAAAAGATTGGAAGAATGGCAAACCTTATGGTGCTATGGAATCTGATTGGGAACAATGGGCTGGCGAATATGATATCTCTTTAATGGAGAACCATGGACCAGTAGTTATCCCTGAAAAGAATATAGCTATCTATGGATTTAATGGATGGTATGATCAAATACCACCGAATACAAATGATAGTGCTTACATGCCCAAGTCTCATCATGGCGCTCCAATAGATCAATTCTTACGCTGGAAAGCTCAGAAAAAATTAGATGAGTGGATGGAACATGCCGCTGAGGTTAAGATTATATACCCCGGAATTAAATGCTTACTAATGACTCATCATGGTTCCTATAACTTTGAGAAACAATGGGAGTTCATGTCAGCAAATTTAAGATGGATGGAATTTATTGCTCAGGAGTTTGATTACTACTGTTGCGGCCATAGCCATAAACAATCAGACTTTATTTATAAGTCTCCAGATGGCTACCACATGCGATGCATTAATGCTGGCTCTTGTGATATAAAGGTTAAGCAACTAGGCCATAGGTATAATGCTCCAGTGATTAAGATTTTTGACACAGAAGATCAGTTTGATTTGTCTAAAGTACTAAGTCTGTGATATCCTAGAGTATGGCTAAAAAGATAGACGTACTTAAATTAGTAGAGAGAAGAGATAAGAAGCTTAAACGAGCTAATGAATATTATATCAAAATGAGGAAGCTTGAAGATGAAGCTGAGAACATAGATATAAAGATCTCTAATGTCTGCGACCATCCAAAAGAACATTTAAAACTCAGTCATTTTCTAGAAGGCATTCCACAAAAAACAATGTGGATGTGTAAGCTTTGCTATCAAGCTGTTGATTTAAACCCAAAGACCAAAGAAGAAAAACTCATGAAGGAAGTAGAATTCCTTAAAGAAGTCTGGGCTGAAATCCCAACCAAGTATATACAACAAGATCTAAAATAAAACTAAAGAACATTTAAACTATATGGAGATGTTAAATGAACTATTTAATTATCGGTAATATTGCGGCTGGAAAGACAGCACTTGGTGAAGTAATCTCTAGTAGAACTGAAGCTGAAGTATTTAAAATTGATGACATGAGAACAGAATACTCTGATGGAACCTTTGCAGGAGAATTTGCTGCATGGTCTAAATTCCTAGAGGCGGTTCAACACCCTCAGCCAAATGGCGCAGGTGTATATGAATTTTCTGGAACAGGAAAGAATGCATGGTTTGTAAGAGAAGCTATTAAGTACTCTAAAGAGAACCATGGAGCTGAATGGAAAACAGTCTATTGCTTGTGTGATAAGGCTGAGCTATTAAGGCGATGTGATGGTAGAGTCTATGACGTACCAATCCCATACAACTTTGGTGATCCATCTTCATCTATAGCCTATATGAGTTCTGAACTTCAGAAGAAGTATGGTGGCGATTACTGGAACTCTCCAGAGATGACAGTAAGAACAGATCAACTAACCCCAGAAGAATGTGCTGATGCTGTTTTAGGGTAAGGATAACAATGATAGGAATAAAGAAAGTCTACTAGAAAGAAGAAATAAAGAAGAAGCCAAAGAGAAAGAAATTGAATTACTTGCGCATCAGCGACGAGTAGAAGCAATGCAAAAAGTATTCAATCGAAGGATTAGAAAGAAACCTCGATGCATATAGGAGATAATTATGTTATTTAGATTAGCCTGGTGGGGCCTAAACATTTACGGAGTAAAGAAAACTTTTGATCTCGCTAAAGAGAACTTACAGTTAAAACAAAAATCAGAAGATGATCAGGCGACTATTAGAACTCTAGCTCGCCAGGTCCCCCTAAGTGACACTGAGTGTCCGCCCCTACCAGAAAGTCAAAAGTCTCTTTAGTTGGGACATGATCTTTCCCTGTCGGGTCATGTTTATGAGACAGAATTGCTAGAACAACTTCAGCCTGACGGAGCTCGCTTCTGTTAAGCTTTTCATACAACCGTCTCTCTAAATATCCAGTATAAATATCTTTATGCTGACACCAGAGATTCTTATCACTATTGGATCCACCTGCAAACAGAGGGATTATATGATCCACCGTGTAATACTTTTGCCGCTCTTGAGTTGATCTTACACCATAGAGAGCACAAATTTTATCCTTCCTTTTAGGTGTAACATTTCTTTTACAGTAAGGAATCTTTTCCGCATATCTATAGCGAGAAAAATCCTTATCATTCACACTACATAGCTCACCTGGAGCGATATTGATATGGGGCGTTTTAGCATAGCTAAAAGCTGATTCTATGGTCAATAAAGAAAACAATAAGACAAAAATATACTTCATGAACTTCCTCCGAATGGTTGGTTGAAGTGTAACACATAGTCATACATCCTACAAGATGTAAGAAGATGTTTGATGCATTGCGTGGATCACTTTGCTCGACTATGTTATACTTTAAAGTAACACAAGTAGGACACAGGAGTTGAAACTATGCGTAATCATTGGAAGAAAGTACTGGTGGCATTTTGCCTCGTACTAACAGGAACAATAGCAAATTTAGGCACTGATAAAAATTGGTGTTTCCCCGAAAACGATTTATACATCCCAGTCACAACAAATAAAGAAAGAGTTTTATCTATGGATGAAGCTACCTTCAATCATGTTATTGATGTCGTAGAAGATATTTATAAGCCTATCGTAAAAGACCTAGGTGGAGATCTTCAGGTCATTAGAAAATGGGAAGACGGAACAGTTAATGCCTATGCACAACGTTCAGGTTCTGTTTATAAAGTTTCAATGTTTGGCGGACTCGCTAGACACGCGACAGTTACTAAAGAAGGCTTTGCCTTAGTTGTCTGTCACGAAGTAGGACATCACATTGGTGGCTTTCCAAAGAAGACTTCATGGTTAGGAACCTCTAGCTGGGCATCCAATGAAGGACAAGCAGATTATTGGGGAACCAGTAAATGTATGAAGAAAGTTCTTGAATCATTAGCTGAAGATCCTGCACTTGAAGAAGAAGAATATGATGACTATCAATATGCTTTAAAAGCATGTGGTAAGACTTTTACAAATCAACATGATCAATACATCTGTGCTAGAAACTCTATGGCTGGTAAGTCATTAGCAGAACTATTTAGAGCACTAAGAAAACTACCTAAAGAATTACGATTTATAGACAGAGATAAGAAAGTAGTTACATCTACTAGTCATAGTCATCCAGCACCACAGTGTCGTATGGATACATATTTCTCTGGCTCATTATGCTCTAAAGGATCTGATGAGGTAATCTCAGATACTGATGAAGCTTTAGGTTTCTGTTATTCAGAAGGAAAGTATGAGTCTAATGAAAGACCATCTTGCTGGTTTAAAGAGAAGAAATAAAATTAAAGAACTTAAGTGATGCACGGTTAACCAAACTAGGCAGGATGTCAATCTAGGCCTACCGATCTGACATGCGCTGATCTACGCTGCAATTGCCAGCAAAAACCTTAAGAAATATAGCCCCTCCATAGCGAGGGGCTTTTTTATGCCTGGAGATCAAAATGAAACGTGGAGATTTAGTTAAGACACCTAAGGGTATGGGGATATTCTTTGATCCGGTTGAAGAAGATGGCAGCATGGCATATGTCAGGCTTAAAGACCCAACCGAAGACAAGATACATATACCAATTGTAGAACCAGGACATCCTGTATGGGAATGTTTCCCTTGTGATAAGTTTGCGTTTGCCGAGATGACTCTTGAGAAAACATTTGAAGATCGTCAACGTGAAGCACAGGAAGCAGCCCAAAGAGCAAAGATGCAACGCGATGCCATACTCCAACAAAAAATGAGGGAGTTCCACGAACAGCAAAGGAGAGCCCATGAGCAACAAGCAAATCAAAGTCAAAATTGAGTTTGGAGATGTAGGTGGATACAATAATGATATACACGAAAGTGAGATGATAGTTGTATCTGAAGCCGCAGTTAAGCCAGCCCTTGTAGCCATGCTAGCAAATGCTAGAGCATTAATGGAGCAAGATCAGCACGGGGCTTACTCTCGGTGGGCAAATGAGAGACAATAAAATAAAGGTTAAGCTACGAGGATGGAGATCTGATGGCTTAGTCCTTGAGCCTGTAAATGGTAGCATGAGGAATATCATTAATGCTATTAAAGCAGGTAAAGAAATTATAATGGTAGTGGAGAAAAACTATGAGAGATCCGAACAGGATATATCCAATAATGGCAATCGTTCAAGACCTGTGGACTATGATTCCAGACATGCGCTTCGGACAGCTCTTGGGATACATAAAAGACCTAGTTCCCGTTAATGATGGAAGTAGACTAACAAGCACAACGCACTTGCTCATAGAGGATCATGTATATAAACAATTTCTTGAATCAGCTGTTGCAAAAATAAAAGAAGAAGATTATAATAGGCAGAAACTTGAAAGGGAGTATATAAATGAGAGTTCTAAACGGACGGATTCTAGTAGCAGTTAAAGCTACAACAACTGACAGTCTTGTCGCAGAAGATAATTCCAGAAAAGGCCATGTGACTGTAAGTGGCACTACAGAAATCAAAGTAGATGAAGAAGTACTATTCGGTGATGCTTATGAAGAGATCGAACTTGGACCTAGATCATCAACTAGATATTATTTAATGGAAAAAGAAAATGTTAAGATTATCTATGATGGAGACAATCCAACGGTGAAGTCTAATGTCTTGCCATTCCTACAGGAGAAGAAAAGTGCCTAAGAAAAATATTAGATTAAAGGATGCTCAAGAGACAATCCTTGAAACAGTTAACTTAGTAGCAGATACTGTTACTGAAACAATGGGCCCAGGTGGTAGAAATGTAATGACTACAACTCCTAGTGGAGCACCTGTTGTTACTAAAGATGGTGTAACTGTAGCGAACTCTATTGAGTTAGAAGATGAAGAAAAAGATCTTATCTGCAAGATTATTAAAGAAGCTGCAAATAGAACCAATAAAGAAGCTGGTGATGGAACCACTACTTCGATAGCTTTAACCAGAGCCCTGTTTGCAGAGGGACATAAATATGTTAAGGCTGGTCACAACGTGACACAAATAAAAAGAGAGATTGATAAGGGCAGGAGGAAAGTTCTTGGCTCTCTTAAAGATTTCACCAAGGTTATTGATAGCACAGATAAAGGAATAATGTATAAGAAACTTCTTGATATTGCTACAATTTCTATGAATGGAGAAACTGAAATCGCTGAGTTAGTAGCTAAAGCTATTTCAGATGCTGGAAGATATGGTATTGTTAACGTCACTGAGAATATTGAAGACGAGAACGTACTAGAAAAAGAAGGCGGGATTAAACTTAATCAAGGATGGGCAAGTCCATTCTTTAATACTGATAGATCTGGTAAGAGAATTGTACTAGAGAACTGTCGAGTATTAATAACCTCACATAAACTACAGAATGCTAGTCAGCTGAAAGATATAGAAGAAGCACTTAAGCCTTTAATTAAAGATGCAAGTCCTCTTTTAGTTATCTCTTCAGAATGTTCAAATGAATTCCTATCTAATCTGGTTGCAAATAATAAGCAGGGACGTTTAGTCAACTGCGCTATTAGGCCGCCATACTTTGGGAATATCAGAAAAGAATTCTTTACAGACCTCGGTATCATTACTGGCGGAACTGTTGTTGAGGCCGAACAAGGTCATTCTTTAGAACGTGTTAAGTTCGAACATCTAGGTTTTGCAAAGAGAGTAGAGATCACAGATACCACAACAACTATTATTGGTGGTGCTGGAGATGAAGCTGCTATAGAAGAAAGAATTAAAGGACTTGGTGCAGAGATGGACGAAGTCGGATTCAAAGACCTTAACAAGGTTGAAGAACGTCTGGCCAAATTGGCCGGTGGTGTTGTCCTTATCAAGTTGGCTAAGCAAGCTAATATTGAGATGGAAGAAAGAAGACACCGTATAGAGGATGCTGTTAATGCCTGTAAGGCAGCCTTAGAGGACGGAATCGTTCCTGGTGGTGGAGCAGCATTAGTCAAGGCATCACAATGCTTAGACGATGAGATACTGGGTGAAAGAATACTTAAAGAAGCATGCACTGCTCCGATGAGAAAGATTGCTGAAAATGCAGGATTCTCAGGAGACGTAGCTATCTACATGGTATCCAAAGAGACGGATGATCACGAAACCATTAATGCATTAACAAGACAAAAGGTTGATGCATTTGAAGATGGGATTATTGATCCAGTAAAAGTTACACGATATGCTCTGGCCAATGCGGTTAGTGTTGCCGGTATACTTCTTACTACTAATGTATTAATTTCTGACATTCCAGTTGATTTACCTCCCAATCCATACGGAGTCTATTAGACCCTGTTTCTGACACATGATATACTATCTTTAACTAAACATAGAAGTTGAAGGTAGTTCATGGCGGAAGAAATTAAAGACCTTACTGGTCACATACTAACAGAAATTGGAAGAATGCACACAAGTAGTGAACGTATTTTCGACAAGTTAGCAGAGCAAGGTGAAACATTAGTTAGGAATACTGTGTCTCTAGAAGAGCATGTTAGAAGAACTAATATATTAGAAACAAAAATGGATCATGTAGAAGACGAGGTCAGCGGACTAAGCATACATGTAACAAAAATCAATGCAATACTATCAATATTTAAACCAACCAAAGACAAGCTGAAGATACTCGCAGTATTAGCTGCACTAGCAACTGGTGGTACAGGTGCATACGACCTTTCTTCAGACAAAAGCTTTCTTAAGACTCAAGTAAAACAGTTTATAGAGAAAGTCCTAGAATAAAATAATTGTACAACAATAAAATCTAATGATAGAAGTTAAGGAAGCCTTAGCTAATGGAGACTATTATGCAATATGACAAGAGCTTAATCGAAGTAAGTTACATTACTATTAATGGACAAAAAGTACGGTATGAAAAGATACCAAAAGGAATGAACGGACCAAACGGAGCAATCCCGGGACCTTCAGAAAGAGAAGAATCAGAAGACTTAAAAGACATCTTCGTTAATGATGCTAAGGTATACAAAGAGTATTCCGAGTATTTTGATGAAGGTAAAGAGCCAGACCTCGATGAGATAAAAGCAATAAAAGAAGAGATCGAAAACGAGATGGCAGAAGAAACATTAGGCATCATCGACCTTGATGACGAGGAAGAGGTGGAAGAATAACGCTAGACTTTTAACAAGGGAGAAAGTATGCGCAGTCGTGTAAAAACAGGCGATGTAATTCAAATTCGCAAAAATGGACCAAACTATATCACGCTAGGTAAAGTTAGGGACGCAGAGGGAACAGAGCTAATTGCTACTACCCGAAATGGAAATATCACCGTTGGTGGTAAACTCAAAATGGGAACAGGGAATCAAAAACCCAAAGTCGTTCTTATCTATCCAAAATCTGTAAAAAGAATTCATGGTAGTAGACCAATTGATATGGAATCAGTTGTTGCTAGAAATAGAGTATTAAGCAGGCATTTAACTAGAACAACCAGATCTACTGGGGTTGTAGCAGATGCACCAAATATTATGGAGCAAGTTGCCGAATTACAGGCATCCTTGTAACAAACAGGGGTGAGGGATTTCGCCTCCTTTTTCTCTCACCCCATTTTTAGATCAGGGGCGTTTCAACTATCTAATGTTTATTATTGCCTTATGATTTAAAAGGAGTCATTATGAGTACCGACAAATTCTTCGAAACAGAAGAATCTAAAGAACAATACTTAAAAGCCGAACAGGAGGTTATGCATGGAGAAGCTCACGAAGAGAGTGTATGGGAAGTTATCAAGGCTATCCTTAAATCCTTTCTGCCAACAGTTGATTCTTAATCCTGAATTGGCAGCTTTGGTTTTATTCTTATTTACTAATTAATAAAATTTTATGATAAGCGGCAATGGAGCTGTTTATACTTTTACGGAGGTTTCGTATGGCTAAGAAGTTAATTTTTGGTGACAACGAGTTCCCAGTTCCTGACGACATGACTCTTGAAGAGTCTCAGGATTGGGCGTCTGAAGCTCTTCCAGCTATCACTGATGCGGAAGGATTCGAGGACGACGACGGTAACTATGTATTTCGAAAGAAAGCTGGTTCCAAAGGGCTATAAGTCCACAAGGAAAAAGGGGGTCATGGGTTGTGACCTTCCTTCCTTTCCTCTCTACAGGAGATAACATGACAAACATAATTGCCGACCTGGCAATGTTGGCAGACGAACCAATCGTCTCTGACGAAAATGAAAGAACACTAAAAGAAATTACAGCTATCACTAAGACTGCAGAGTTTGAGCCGATGGAGCTTGATGACGAAAAGCTAGATGAACTGATCGATTGCCTTAGAGAGCAAGAAGAATTCGCAAAAGAGATACCAACAATTACTCAAGGACTACAGAGAGTTCCTTCAATTGTTCTACCTTCTGACGATGAGGACGAAGAGGAATATATATGAGAAGAAGAATGGAACCAATTCCTACAGAGTTAAGAGATAGATATTATTTCATAGACTATCTTAGACTGCACCGTTTTGGTAAGCAGGCTGGAATCTGGAAAAAGAATAGGAACATGCTGGTAAAAGAGCACGAGTACAATACCGACGACAATATAACAGCCAGGAAAGGATATAAATCTTATATTCAAAGATGCATGAAGTCTATCTTGGACACAATGTATTCTGACTTTACTGTAATGAAACCAAGAAATAGATTTGCATATGAGATTGGTAAGCGAGCAACAAATACTCGCCATCAAGATATTATAGAATTATCAGGAGATAGTGAAGAAAAAATTAAGTTCATTATACAAAGATATCTCCAAACTGGAGAATATTCAGATCTAGTAATTCCATATAGAGATGCAGTAGCAGAATCTAAATTTCTTTCTTTTAAGAACAATGAAGCTGGCCTTGTTGTAACTCTTGATAATGCTAGATCATTTGGCTATTTAGCCATTAGAGATCTAGAAAAAGTTAGAGAAATACAAACAAAAATGATTGAAGCCGCAGAAGATAAAGATAAGCTTTTAGGAAGCATGTTAAAAAGTGGTTTAGAAAAAGCCAGAATCTTACCTGATGGCTCAAGTGTTCAGATGTTAGATGACCATGGTAGACCAACAGAAAGATATGGGACTATTAGAACATCAAACTTAAGAACAGGATATAATGGAACTGAACTTCTTTACAGCGTCACTTCAGAAAGTGGTGGAGATCAGAATTATTATCCAAATCAATTTATTCCAGTTAGAGGAGAAAGACCGGAAGCAGGGAGTCAAGCTACTCTGACTGCTCCATCAGGAACTTTACTAGAAAGAATAATTGAATATGCTAATGATAACTTTGGACAAACAGTAGGTGTTAATAGTGAATCTATTTTTAGATTATCTAGAGCAGCAATTGCTAGAGAGTTTACAAATAACAGTGATATGCATTCAGCTACAGAGACAAGAAGGATAGAACCTACCTCAGAAATCTTAAGTAGAATTCACTCAGAACATGGCGAAGAGCTATGTGAAGAATGTGGTCAAGAGACAGAGAACTGTCATTGCTGCGGAGAGTGTGGTTGTGAAGAATGTCAATGTGACGATTACAATGACTATGATGATGAAACAGAAGAATGGGATGACGAAGTAGCCTAAAGGAGTGCAAATGTCAGCAGCAGCAGAAGAAATAAACACAGAAGCACCAGTAACATTAAAGATTACCACAGCTGGAATTAAAGCTGAGTTCGAAGGAACTAATGGCAGAAAGATCTTTAAGAATATTGGATTAAATTCTATGTCTAGGATTTTAAATAGAGATAGTGAATTCGATACTGGATTCTTACCTATATATGGTAGACACTATATGGCTATTAAACGATACGTAAAGATGGGAGATAAAGAGATTCTTTTTATCGAAGCATCGCCGTGCAACCGTTTGATTAAGTGGGGGCATGATAACCTTGACGAGATTACAAATGTTAGATTTCCAGGATTACTAATGGCAGTTACTTGTCGAGTCAATAATGATGGAACTATTAGTCCTAAAGATACTAGGGTGTTTGCAACTCAAGGTCCGATCCTTAGGGATACAGACCAATTATATCGATTTCCGTTTGGTAATGTTTATCATCCAGATGGTCGTATTTGTTGGGGCAGCGCTGGCAGAGAGCATAACAAAATTAGAACGTTAACTCAAGCTGGAAGTTTACTTGATACATTCCTGTTTGCGGGAATGAATAATGATCTATATGGCAATGATACAAATAATGCTAACATGGGACTAGAACAATATCTTAGGTCTCTTCAGGATAAGCCTGAATTTCCGTATAGTGATTTAAAATCAGAAATATCTTTTAAAGATTTAACAAGTTTGCTCAAGAGCAGTAACATAGGATAATATAATGTCGCAACCAGCTAAGAAATACAATCACCACAAACCTAAAGATAAGACTCCAGCAAAACCGGTCAAGAAGGAAAGAACTCCCGAAGAAACGGCTAAGCTTAAAAGAGAATTATTTTTGAATATTAACAGTTATCACGTGGGGTCTTATAAAGAGGCAGTACTTGATAAACTACATAATCATGTATTCCAAGGGGATGGAGATTACTTAGTAGTTAATAATAAGATTGGTAAGTTCATTGTAAAAATGAATGATACCAAGCATCCAGGACTACCTGAAGAAATTGGTGGGAACAAAATTCAATTAAAAGTTCCTAAAATTCCAGGAAGAATCTATTATCAAATCCTTGCCTTCTTCAGAGATATCTGTGACACAATGGGTAACGCAGAAGCATTTGTTCAAGTTTATTTTGATAAAGACAATGATGAATATGTTTGCCACGTACCAGAACAAACCGTTTCTGGAGGAAGTGTTAGATATGATGCTACAGAAAACCTAAATGAAAAAGATAGAAGTAGATATGTTTTTGTATTTGAAATACATTCTCATAATACTATGGGTGCTTTTTGGTCTGGCACAGATGATGCAGACGAGAAAGAAACTAAGTTCTACGGTGTCTTTGGAAAAATTAAAGATGCCATTCATGAAGAAAGATTTAGGTTCATGGTAATGGACAAAAGAATAGACGTTAAGAAAGAACATATCTTTGACTTCTCAGAAGAAGAAGTTTCTAAAGAAGATATATTAAAGTACCTAGAAGACCACGAAGGTGAAATCATCGAGACCAAAGGTCTGCTATCAGCAGTATCTTGTGTCACTGACGAATATCCTGCAGAGTGGAAAGAGAATGTTAAACAACAATCTTATACTACAAATTCGTATCTAGGCGGAACTGCTAAAACATACGGAGAGTATGGTAATTATAATCAGTGGAACCAAGAAGATGACGATCCATGGCATCATGGAAATTATCAAAAAAAAGATGGACCAGGGGAAAACGCAATGGACCAATATAGTAGGGATACACCAAACATGCAAGACTTTGTTGACATTGAAGAAACATTTGATATCGGAGAATATGAAGAAGATATTCATGGCGTTATTATAGATACATTTGCTGCTAGCTTAACTGAGATGCACGTCCCAGTATTACTAGAAGCTTTAGTCGACCAAGGTTTTGATAGAGTAATTCAAGACTTTATGCGGTAAATAAAATAACCGGAAGACTATAAACAGGAGAATAAAGAATGACAACCGCTTTCACAATAGACCTAGACAACAACTCACTTAGCTTTGGGACTGTCGCTAATGGTCAACTTACCAATATAAATGGTGAGATTAAGCTCGCCTCCGAGTCAGGCGCACGACCCTTTGGTGGAAAAATTGAGGGTGATTTCGTTGGCGATATTAAAGCCGCTAATGCAATCCCAGTAACAATACCACATAAAAACGAAAACCCTATGGGGTTCAACATAATGGTGGTCGGAGCTGGTGGAACCGGTGGTTATTTAGTACGAGACTTGGCTCGTTTCATCTATGCTCTAAGAGAGAAAGGTGATTCGCGTCAATTCTCTATATCCCTAATTGATGGTGACGAAGTAGAAGCAAAGAACGTATTAAGACAGAACTTTATGGCTAGAGATATTGGTAAAAAGAAATCTGATATTTTAGCTAAAAGATATGCTGGGGCTTTCGGAATCGAAATTCAAAGTGTTTCAGAAATGGCTGATGCAAACCTTTTAAATCAGCTACACAAATATGATAACGTTCGTGGTCAAACGATTCAAAACATTGTTGTAGGCTGTGTTGACAATCATAATGCCAGAAGAGCAATGAAGCAGTACTCTGATAGCAAGAGTAATGTTTATTGGATTGATTCTGGGAATGAAACAAAAAGTGGACAAGCCGTAATTGGATATGGTCGCTTTCAGAATAGATCTGGATATCGATCATCTAACAGGTATAACGTACCTCAAAGAAATACAGTATTTTCACTACCAAATGTAGTGGACTTATATCCTGAAATTGGAGATGAATCTCAAGACGTAGTTGAAGAGACAAAAGTAAGTTGTGCTGAATCAGCAATGATTGATACTCAAAATATCTTTGTAAACATGACAGCAGCTGGGCATGTATTAAGTTATATCAGGCAAGTAGTTATGTGTGAACCTATTACTATTAATGCTATTGAGTTCAATATTAAAGGTGTCACAAATGTTAAACATATTACTGAAGGATATCTACAGGAAAATTATGATAGATTATCCTCAGGGAATAGTGCACCCCAAACAACACCATTTTAGGAGATAGAATGAGCGCAGTAAGTCGAATATTCCCAGAACAACAGATCGGTGGACAGAACCGAAGATGGCCAATGGCTTCAAGCAACTCTATTAGAGATCCTGCTTTATCTGCGGCTGTTGTCTTTAAGAATGACTTAGGTTATTTAAGAATATATACAGATGAAGGAAATGATAAAGTTATTGCTAAACCATACCCTACAAAGACAATGCTTAAAAGATTGCCTCCTGATGTATTATTCACCTTAGATATAACACCTGTAGAATTTGAACAATCAGGATTTGATTCAGAGAAAGCAACGATAGAATATACCGAGATGGATAATGCTAAGATGAATAAAATTGGACACATGATGAGAATCTTCTCAGATAGTGTAAGTAATCCAGGGAATAACTATGCAAGGCGAACATCAATTATGCACTGATTATGGAGATGAATATTTCTATGAAATCAGGAAACGTAAAAAGAAAAATAATAAAGTAAGAATAATTCATGCACCTAGTCCAAAGCTTAAAGTTTTACAAAGAGACTTTGCTGATTATTTCTATAACTTAAAGAAAGAAGAATTTAATGCTAATCCACAAATAACTGGTTTCTTACCAGGCAAGTCTATTGCAGACAACGCACTACCTCATGTAAAGAAAGACTGGGTTGTGAATATGGATATTAAGGATTTCTTTCCATCTACATCTTATAAATTAGTTAATGACATATTCAAGAGCTTACCTAAAAGTAAATCTTGGAGATATTGGCTAAAGTCAATAAAGCCAATGGAATTCAAAGGTATGAAACCTTTTGATCTTTGTTCTACAATGATGGTTAGGAAACAAGGCAAATGCTATGAGCTACCTCAGGGTAGTCCAGCAAGTCCTGTTATAGCTAATTATGTAGCGATAGAAGAAGTTGATAAAATTGTTAAAGAAGTATGTGGCTTTATGACATTAGATAATGTAAACTACACTAGATATGCAGATGATATAACAGTATCATTTAATGGAACAAGTAACGACAGGCGATTAGCTGAAGACTTGGTAAGACAAGTGACAGGTAGATTGCGTGGACCGTATCAGATAAAAGAAGAAAAGACTGTAATAAAACATAAGAGCCAAAGACAACTGGTTACTGGTGTTATAGTAAATGGAGACAATCCAAGGATTGACAGAAGACTCATGAATAATATGAGAGCGGCAATTCATAATACCAATAAAAAGAACGAAGAGCTCAGCCCCGAAATAAGAGGGATGATGAGTTTTATACAGTCAATTAATAAAGCTCAATTCAACAAATTGAACGATCAAATAGGAGATCAAAAATGGAAGTTACAGAAGTAAAATTGTACAAATCAAAGAAAGAAGGAATTGTTAAGGCCTTCGGAAAAGCCACAGTGGCAGACCAATTAACATTAGATGTTTTAATTATGGACAAAAGTGATGGAAAAGGGCCATGGGCTACATTTCCAAATGGAAAAACTGGAACAGATGGTAAGTATTACCTCCCGGTATTCTGGAAGACCAAAGAGTTAGATCAAGCATTCAAAGCTAAAGTTATTGAAGGTTATCACGCACAAGTGCCAACTGGCGGTTCAGCCCCAGCACCTGCGCCAAGCCCATCAGCAACTCCAGCTCAAGGTGACTTGCCTTTCTAAACGTTCTTGTAACGAGAATGAAGGTCAGATAATTTAAATAGAATATAATAAGAATACTATCATATTAGAATTATATTCTATTATCTCAAAAGTGGAGCTCTTAGTTTCTTCAGTTTTGAGAAAAAGATGAGCGTGTAGTTTGTTCTACGCGGAGAACGGGAACACCCTGCTACATTCGTGTTAACAGGTGACCCGCCGAGCTCAGTAGATACTATAAAAAACACAGGATAAACAAATGACAAGTATAGCCCTTTTGAAGTTCGCAGGAATAGTTCCGGTTGGAATAATGTTGGGCTATATTTTACAGAAGTACAAAGAAGCTGAGACTGCTCTTTATCAACATAAGATAACATGGTCTCAGTATGAACAAATGAGACAGTCTGCCGCAGGGGCAGGTGGAGTATTATTCTTAATTGGGATAATACTTTGTTCCTTATAG
>Ga0233410_10000039_pt1 | contig 41896 bp, 54 predicted proteins | sample Na_anoxic_1_MG_FD_179869 | JGI IMG/M metagenome (GOLD analysis project Ga0233410, IMG submission 179869) | Seawater microbial communities from Saanich Inlet, British Columbia, Canada - Na_anoxic_1_MG | ecosystem: Environmental > Aquatic > Marine > Inlet | place: Canada: British Columbia...
GATCGGTTAGGGCTAAAAAGATTCAGGGTTTGAGGGCAGAGATTTTCTGTAAGGGCATAGTTCACAATTTAGGATTGTGGATTGGGAGATTTTCAACAGAGCCGTTTATTGTGAAACATCTCATAAAAATTTAAAAAGGAAAGTTAACAGAATTGTCTAAGCGAGTTGATAACTTGCGAAAAGAGATGATGGTTAAAAAATGTATTTATTGTTCGACGGAAATTGCAACTGACTGTGTCGTTGATATGTGTCAGAGTTGCATGTATCAGGTTTGGGGAGAAAAGATGGCGAAGGCGATTGTCGAGGGAATGGAAAAAGAGAGGGACGCTGGGAATTTGGATTTAGGGCAGGTTGGTGACAATGCTGTTGTTTCACAAGTTAAGGAAATTGCTCCTGTTGTTGAGTTTAGGGAAAGTACTGTTGATTCTGCTATTGAGATTGGGGTTGAGAGTATTGTTAATGAAGAAAAAATTGTTCGAGAGGAGAGGGTTAGGAGTCCTACGATTGAAACTTCTGAGCATGTTGCCCGAGCTCCTGTTAGGGATGTTACTGGTGAGCTTGAAGTTGTTCCACGGATTGCGGAAGTTAGTTCTGAGGAATTAGTCATGGATGACCCTCGAGAGGAAGAGAAATCGCAGATGGATCTTGTTAATGAGGCGATTGCACAGTTAGAAGCTGGGAATGCTGAGAGTTTTTTATCTTAGGAAACTTTATAAATGGAAATTTTCTTGATTTGTTAGGATAGTTAACCTGTCCGAGTTGATTGCAGCGCTGAATGGTTCTGTAATAATTAAAATATATAAAATGGCGCTCGAAGAGTGCCAACAATATAAAGGAAAAAATAAATGGCAAGACAAGCAAAAAAAATCAGAGAACGTGGAAAGTTAAGTCTTAGTTCTTACTTTAAAAAAATTGAAGATGGTGCTAGTGTTGCTTTGGTTACTGATGCTGGTGTTGTATCTTCTTATACTCCTAGATTAAAGGGAATGAGCGGGAAGGTTCTTGGAAGCCGAGGGAAATTTAAGTTAGTTGAAATTAAAGATGGGAACAAGGCTAAGACTATTATAGTTCATCCTGTTCACCTAAAGAAATTATAAAATGGCAGTTACTGAGGAAAGACCAATCACTATGGCGGAGGTTGTTTCTCTAGCTGGCGATTCTGAGAAGGCTGAAGAAATTAAGAAATTTATTAAGCAATTTAACAAGATGGATGTAGAGAAGGCTCTTGAGATGAAGGAAGAATTGAAGGCTTTAGATTTGATTAAGTTAAAGGACGAACACATTGTGAAAATTGTTGATTTCACACCAAAGGACGCTTCTGAGTTAAACAAGGTTATTATTGAAGTCTCACTAGATTCTGATGAAGTAACTAAAATCTTAGAAGTCACTGGGAAGTATTAATATGGCGAAAGAAGAAAACGCTGTGATTTTAGATTTCCTACCATACGGTTATCCGTTGGAGAATAAGAGAATGCCTTTAGCGCAAGCTATTGGTACTGCAGGACTTACGCTTTTGCAACTCGTTCCTCGAAGAGGAGAAAAGTTCGAAATCGGAGAAGTAGTTTACATTGGCGATGGAAAACGAGAAAAGGTTCAGTATATCCTTGGACGATGCCCAAGAGAGAAACTAACTGAAACAGCAAAGATCGAATTGGAGCAATTCATCGAAAAGGCTGTTAAAGATGACGAAGAAAAATATGTTAAATTTTTCAACGAAGCACAAGCAATGAATACTCGGCTTCATCAGTTTGAATTACTTCCTGGACTAGGGAAGAAACATACTAGTGCGCTACTTGAGGCTAGAGAAGAAAAAGACTTTGAGTCGTTTGACGACATCAGAGAGCGGGTTCACAACATGCCATCTCCAGAGAAGCTTGTTGAGAAAAGAATTATGGAAGAGTTGACAGAAATACAGAGACACAATCTCTTTATTTCGTAAACAAACAACGGTACCCTTAAAAAGGAACTGTTTTAATAAAATACAATGGCAGAAGAAAAGAAAAAATTTCAGAGAAAGCAAGAAGACGACGTTACTTTGGTTAGGGTACTTGGAAAGGATATCCGAGGAGATAAGAAACTAGGGGCGGCTCTTACACAGATTAGTGGGATATCATGGACACTAGGAAATGCAATTTGTAAAATTTTGAAATTAGATAGAAGTCAAAGAATTCAGGATGTTGACAAAGAAGAGATGGCCAAGATTGAGGCTTTTATTAAAGATCCGCAGGTTCCGGCTTTTTTGAAGAATAGACAAAATGACTTAGAGACTGGAGAGGATCAGCATGTTAGTGGTATGGATTTGAAGCTGAGGAAGGAATTTGATATTAAGAGATTGAAAAAAATTAGGTCTTACAAGGGTATCCGTCATACGGCGAACTTACCTGTACGGGGCCAGCGAACTAAAGGAAACTTCAGGCGAAACAGAGGAAAATCTGTGGCAGCTGCGAAGAAGAAGGCAAAAGCGTAATGGGAGATATAAAACGTAAAAGAAAATTATTCAGTCGACCTAAGAAGTTGTTCGACCGAGCAAGAATGGATGAAGAGAATATTTTGGTAAAGAGATATGGGTTAAAGAATAAGCGTGAGATTTGGAAAGCCAAGACTGCGGTTTCTAAATTGAGGCGAAGAGCTAAAACTTTGATTGGTGCGGACATGAAAGAACAACAGAAGTTTTTTGATAAGTTGAATAAGGTTGGCATGAATGTTACTGATGTTAGTGATGTATTGGCTTTGACTGAAGAGAATTTATTTGAACGAAGGTTGCAGACAATGCTTTTCAAGAAAAAGTTGGCGAATACTGTTAAGGGTGCTCGGCAATTGATTGTTCATAAGAATGTTTTGGTTGATGGAAAAGTTGTTAATATTCCTAGTTTTGTTGTGACTTTGGATTTGGAAGACAAGCTTGCGCTTAAAGAAAAGAAAGTTAAGGTTAAGAAAGAGGAAGAAGTTCCTGTGGAAAGTGAAGTGACTGAAGGTGCTGAAGAGGCTACTGAAGAAGTGGCAAAAGAGGAAAATACTGAAGAAATAAAAGAAGAGGTTAAGGAAGAATAAGATGGCAAAAAATGAAGATAACACTGGAATTTTGAGTATTTATGCTAGTTTTAATAATACAATTGCGACTGTTACAGATTTGGCTGGAAACACAATTGGTCGAACATCTGGTGGGCAGATTACAAAGCATGACCGTATGAGAGCTAATCCAACTATTGCTATGTTTATTGCAAAGAAGGTTCAGGAGATGTGCCGAGACTATCGTATTAATACACTTTACGTGAGAATGAAAGGACAGACTGGTGCTACTGGGATTGGGCCCGGGGCTCACGCAATCGTTCGAACTTTAACTAAAGAAGGATTTAAGATTTTGAGTATGGCCGAGACAACTTGTGTTGCTCGTGGTGGACCAAAGAAACCACATGGCCGAAGAGGACGTAGAGTATAACTTTATAAATTAAAAATTAGATTAAATAAAATGGAAACAATAACAAAAACATCCGAAGAAATAAGCTTCACTACAGATATCAATGTGACTCTAGCTAACGCTATTCGAAGAAGCGTTGGAGAGATTTCTGTTTTGGCTATTGATGAATGTGATATTTACAAGAATGATTCTGCTCTTTATGATGAGATCATTGCGCACCGATTAGGATTGTTGTCTTTAAAGAATCAAAAGATGAAGAAAGACCAAACTGTTGAGATGAAAATGAAGGTTAAAGGAAAGGACGACGGTGTTGAGATTATGGCTAAGGAACTTGACGGTGAAGTAGTTTACCCTGAGACTCCTATTGTTTTACTGGCCGAGGGGCAGAACCTTGAGCTTGTTGCTAGAGCCCGGTCAGGAAAAGGAATTGACCACGCTAAGTTTATGCCTGGTCTTGCTTACTATAAACACTTACCTAAAATTAAAATTTCTGACGAGGGCGAGAAGCAGACTGAATTGGTTGAGCTTTACCCTGATGCATTTGAAATGTTTGGGGAGAAAGTTAAAGTAAAGAATGCAGCAGCTTGTGATTTGGACGAAGACGACGTAAAGGATTACCCTGGTATCGATATTTCATTTGATGATAATTTGGTTTTCATGATTGAATCATGGGGACAAATGGAAGCTAAGGATATCTTTACCGAGGCTTGTAAGGCTTTGAAAGGAAATCTTTCTGAAGTCAGTAAAGCAATTAAGTAAAGGCATAACGTGCTCGTCACAATGAGGGTATGCCGGAGCGGTCAAACGGGATGCGTTAAGGGCGCATTAGCTTATGCTTACAGGGGTTCGAATCCTCTTGCCCTCATGAAGATGAGTGAGTCAAAGTCAGACTCAATAAATAAAGACAAAATAAGAAAATGGAAATAACGATAAACAAAACAAAGATCGAGAAAAGAATGAAGCAGAAGATGGACTCTTCTTTAGTTGAAACTATCATTAAACTGAAGAAGACAAACCCAGTGGTAGCTAAGGAACTTGCTCGACCAAAGAGAAGATGGCCTGCTGTTAACTTGAAGGATGTTGATATGATTAAGGGTGATGTTTTGGTTGCTGGTAAGATTTTGAGTGCTGGTGATTTATCTGGAGCTAAGAAGATTGTTGCTTGGTCTGCTTCTGAAAAGGCTCTTGAGAAGATTAAGAATGCTAAGGGAACTTTTGTTACGGTTGTTGACGAGATGAAGAAGAATCCTGAATTAAATGGTTACGATATTTTACGATAAAATGGCAAAATTTGTTTATGATGGTAGTGAAGCGGTTTTCGGAAGATTGGCGAGTGTCATAGCTAAGAATTTATTGAAGGGAAATTCTGTTGATGTTATTAACTGTGAAGAGATTATTATTTCTGGCGATAAAAAATTGTTGGCTAAGAAGATTTTGCAGAAGCGAGAAATGGGTAGTGGTGGTTCTACTAAGGGTCCTAAGTATCCACGAGTAGCTGATAGATTAGTTAAGAGAATGATTAGGGGAATGTTGCCACGAGATAGAATGAAGGGACAGGATGCTTATCGAAGATTGAAGTGTTATATTGGTGCTGAGAATTTAGAGGAAGGCGCTGAAGCTATTAAATTAAATCACAAGAAGCCAATGAAGTATTCTACTATGGCTGAAGTTGTGAGGTTATTGAAATAAAATGGATAAACTTGTTGTATCTGGAAAAAGAAAGACTGCGGTTGCTAAAGCTACTATTGAAGATGGTAATGGCGTTGTGACTTTTAACAAGAGGCCTGTTACATTTTTGTCTGATTTGCAGCAGCTTGAGATTAGTGAGCCTTTGGTTATTGCTAGTGATGTTCTTGGTGAATTGAAATTTAATATTGCTTTGAATGTGACTGGTGGGGGTATTGCTTGTCAGGTTGAGGCTGGACGTTTGGCTATTGCTAAGGCTATTGTTAAGTTTACTAAGAATGACGATGTTAAGAATGCGTTCTTGGCTTATGATAGGAATATGCTAGTTGCTGATACTCGAAGGAAGGAAGCTTGTAAGCCTGGTGATTCTAAAGCTCGTTCTATGAGACAGACCTCGTTCCGTTAAAGGAAGATATTTTTATTGGGAAGATTTGGTGTTGTTGATAATATGGTAAAATATCCAGAGCGAGGAATTAGCGAAAGTGATTTAGTTGGAAATATTGTAGAGGCGTATAAAGATGCTAGAATGTATGCTGATAAACTTAAATCTTATGGTGATGGCAAGATGAAAACCCTCGAAAAAGATTCTGCGGCAACAAATAAGAATTACATTCAACACCTTTCAAGATTAGATGCAATAATGGAATTTGTGAAATTGGGGAGGGAATATTTTCCACGCGGAGAAACAAACTGGGATTTCTACGATCCGGGTTTACAATTTCCAAACGTACCCTCTTATATGGAAGTAGAGGATTTATTGGAGTGTATTAATGCTGGTAATTATAAGTTTGCAGGTATTGAAGATGATCATCTTGATCTAAGATAATCTTTGAGTTTTCTTTGGGTGGCGTAGAATACTCTTAATGTTTCTTTCATGGAAAATTAGTTGGCTTGGTTTTCCATGAAAAATCGGAGAGTCTGCCGACTCCCGCGACTTCTCATGGATGTGGGTTGATTAAGATTATTGGTTATTCTCTATGAGAAGTCGCAACTTTTTATGGAGAATGTAATTTTTGATTTGGAGCGGTCGAGTGGAGATTTATTGGAATGAGGAGTGATTTTGTTTGGCAAGTTGAGTGAGATAATTCTTAAAAAGGTTTTGTTGTGTTTATTGGAGTGGGAGACAAAACTAAAGGGCAGTCTAAGAAGTTGGAGAATGCTAATAGGCTTGATCAGCTGAAGACGATTGTGGCGGTTCATCGCGCTAATAGTTCTATTGATGATGATTATTCTGGCCTAACACAAGATCAAAAGATGAGGGTTGCTGATTATAGGATTTGGGTGGCGTATCAGAATATAATGGGTGGGTATGGTTGGAGAAAATTGAAAGTGATTGAGGCGAGGGCTGTTGATAGTGTGTTTAATGATTCTTATTTGAGGAAAATTGAGGAAAATTACTTGAGAGAGGCGGGTGGTTTTCTTGATGTTTCGAAGAGGTTGTTGACTAATGGTGAGTTTGATGTTGATTGGGAAGCTAGAATGATTATGGAAGCTGGGGTGAAGCATAGAGTGGTTAAGAGTGCTAAAATATCTATTGGAAATTTGGATGAATATTTAGCTAGGAGTTTATTCTGAGGTTTTTCTTGGTCGAAGATATTCTTTGAGTTTTCGTTGAGCTGCGTAGAATATTTCTGGGTTGATTATTGCTTGGTGGTCGCCTTTATGGATTTTGCCGTCGAATTTTATTTCGCCTAGGTATGTTCGATTTGATAGGACTTTTTTTAATCCGTTGACTGATAGTGAGAAATTTTTTGCTAGGGAGTTTAGGGAGTAGTTTCTTGCTAGGAATGTTTTGAATAGAGAGTGGACTCTGACTGCGTCTTCGTTTGGTGTTAGGTTCCCGTTTATTACGTCGTAGCCTAATGGTGGTCTGCTAACGAGTCTTCCAATTGTAGCCATTTTTTGCATTCCCTTTTTTTGCTTTTTTCCTGGGTGAACTTTGTATTTTCGGAATGTATCTAAAACTTTCCAGTCTACTTGTTCGGCAATGTAATCTTGGAAGTCGTGAATTTTTTCAGGGGCAAACGTTGCGCAGACTTTACACAAAGTCTTGCCGAAAATTGTCACTTCTTTTTGATCGGCATAACCGCATTTTTTGCATGTCATATATTGATTAGGGGATGTGGGTTTAAATTTATTATGTATGGCTAGCTTTCCATAAGAGATTGCGGCATCTGCGGACGCCGCATTTCTCATGGAGGCGTAACTTGATGATTGAAAAGTCTTGGGTGTGGGTCTTTAAAATTGGCACGCGGATAAACGCAGGATGAACGCGGATTTGTTTTATTGGCATTGGGAGAATTTATAAAATGGTTTGTTGTTTATTATGTATGGGTAAGAGGGTGTGGGTGACTTTGGGTGTGATTGTTTTGTTGTTGGTTGTGGCTGGGGTTTATTTTTATAATTTTCATGTTTTTAAGACAGTGAGGGTTTGTTTGGGGGATAAGGTTGATACGAAGGTTGTTTGTGATGTGACGCAGGATTGTATTAATCTTTCCGTTAAGGAGAATCCTGGCGTTGATTTGAGTGATGCGCCTGATTTTATTAAGGAGAATTATCAGAAAATTATTGATGAGTCTATTTCTTGTGATGGGACGTGTTTTGTGCGGGATGTTCGTGGGATTAATAAGGAGACGCAGGATTTGGAGGATTTGAAAAGTTGCGAAGAGGGAGAGATTGAGGTTAAGATGGACATTGGGGCGAAAGAAGGATTGGCGCTTTATAATTGGGCGAAGGGACAGGCGGGTTAGTTTTATAAAAAGGTTTGTTTTTTATTGTGTATGGGGAAACGAGGATGGGTTGGGGTTATGTTTGCTGTGATAGGAGTTGTTTTGTTTTTTGTGATTTTAGCTGGGATTATTGTTGGTGTTTATTTTTATAATTATTATGTTTTTGAGACGGTGCGGATTTGTGTTGGTGTGGGTGAGAATACTATGTATCCTTGTAATGCGACACAGGATTGTATTGATGCTGGTGAGGCGAATAATGTTGAATTTGGTTTAGAAGGGGTGCCGGAGTTTATTCAGGAGAAGCTCAAGGAAGTTATTGATATTGCGATTTATTGTGATGGAACTTGTTTTGTGAAAAAAACTCGTGGGATAAATCGTGAGACGCAGGAGCTTGAAATGATTGAAGAGTGTTTTGAAAATGAGACTGAGATTTCTGCTGAGATTCGGGGGAAGGAAGGCTTGGAAGTTATGGCTTGGATGAAGGAAAGAGAAGATGCGTAAATCTGGTGATGAGTTTATTGTGGATGGGAATCGTTCGATTTGTCCTGGTCAGTTTTTGCATGAAGAATATGTAAGAAATGGGCGAAGGATGGGTGGTGGTCCTAATGGGGCGACTTGGGAAGATATTGTTTCTGGATTTAATAATAGGTTTGATTTGGATTTTAGTGTAGGTTTGGCTAAGGCGAAGGTGTATAAATATAGGAGTGGCCTGGATTAATGCTTAAGGGGTAACGAGATTTTTTATAGAAGAATGTGTTTGGTGTTTTGACAAAGGAGGTGATTTATGTTAGGTAAAAAAGAAATGACTATAAATGGTTGCACTTTGGCTTCTATGAAGTTGGCTGTTGCGGCGTTTGTAATTTGGTTGCTTAAAATTTGGCCAGCGGCAATGACTTGGGTTCATAATACTAATATCTGGTGGTTTGTTGCGGCGTTTGTGATTTTCGCGATTAAGCCATTAGCTGAGATGGGTGGTTTTTGTAAAGTAGATACCAAGAAGAAAAAGAAGAAGTAATTTTTTATTTTGTAATTGTTTGATTTTTCCATAAGGAATCACGGCATCTGCGGACGCCGTATTTCTTATGGATGTTTTTATTAAAGTTGTAGACTGTCGATTGGTGATTTGATTTTTTTGAGTTCTTCTGTTGAGACGTGGGTGTAGATTTGGGTTGTTGAGAGGTCGGCGTGGCCTAGGAGTTCTTGAATTTTTCTGATGTCTACGTTGTCTTCGAGGAGGTGTGTTGCGAATGAGTGGCGGAGTGTGTGGCAGTGGACATTTGGTAAGCTTGCTCTTTTTGCAGCGGAGGATATTATTTTTTGTAAGTTTCGGGTGGATAGTTTTCCGTTTCTTCCTGAGAACATGTGTTCTTGGGATTCGTTTTTTTGTTTTTCGGCTTGGTCTTTTAGCTCTTCTAATAAGAATTCTGGGATATTGAAGATTCTATCTTTATTTCCTTTTGCTTGTCTGATGTGTCCGATTTTTTCTGGGAAGTTTAGGTCGATAATTTTTAGGTTGACTAGTTCGGAGACTCGGAATCCGCAGGCGTACATTAGGCTTGCCATCAATTTTGATTTTTCGGTTTTGAGGGCTTCTAGTAATTTTTTTATTTCTTCTTTAGATAGGGTTGTTGGGAGGTGTCTTTCTTTTTTGGGTCGTTTAATTGAGGCTGTTGGGTCTTTTTGGAAAATTGCTTGGCTGGCGTATTTGATTGCGGCTAAGAATAGGATTGTTGAACTTGCGGATTTATCTGATAATTTTTCGGCCATGAATTGCTTAATGTCGTCTGTTGCTATTTTATCTGGAGATTTTTCTGAGAAGTTTAGGAGGTCTTTGTTGGCTTGGAGGTAGTTTCTTAATGTATATACGGAACTTTTGGATATTTTCAATTCTATCTCGAGTTTTTTTAGAAATTCCTCTTTTATCATCTCTTTTTTATCCGCGGGTTGTGCGAATGTTATATTATTGGGATTAGGGTATTTAGATTTTGCGGGTTGTGGTGTTTGTTTCGCCGAAACTATAGCTTAAACAGCTTGTTTCTTTTGATTAGTTTTTCTACTAATTCTTTGGTGTCTGTTATGTCCGAGACCGAGAGAACTCTCGCACAAGACATTCCTTCTTGCCAGTTTGGGTCTGTGGGCCTCAACCTGTTTTTGCATCTAGCAGTTGCGGTAATTCCTCCAGGCATTTGATAAATTGCTAAATCTTTTAGGCTACCATGTACCATCGCATAATCTACCGAATAGCCCTCTTTCCCTAATAACTTTACAGTCGAAGCATATGCATCCTCTGCCCCTGTATTTGAGATATTCCCCGTGGAAATTCCTTGAATGTATTTTGGATTATATTCTTTCGTCATTTTAATCTATCAGAACTCTTTCCCTTGGGCTTAAATTTATACAAACTAGAGACTTATAAATTTTTTGATGCGTGAATTAGTTAATATTTGGCTTTCCATCAGCTAATTTCGTAGAAAAACTATTTAATCATTTTTCTTTTGATTTCCTTATGGAATTATCAAAAGAATGGCTTGTTGGATTTATAGAAGGTGAGGGAAATTTTCATGTTCAACTTTCTAAAAGACACTTATCTGCTAAAAGAAATGATATTGAATATTACCCTATTCCATAATTTAGAATTATGTTGACAGAGGCAGATGGTCCGTTACTTATAAAAATTAAGGACTTTGTTGGATTTGGAAAAATATATAGAAAAAATAATCAGTATATTAGAGATAAGGGAATCGACTCAAAAGATGAACTATATTGGGTTATTTCTTCATTATCAGAATTAATAAGATTTGAAGAGATGTTAGCGGATGTGCTTTTTCATTCGAAGAAAAAGAGAGATAAAGAAATTTTCTTTGAAATAGTTCATTTAAAATATTTAAAAAAACACCTTACAAAAGACGGGCATGATAGTATAGTTAATTTAGCGAATTCTATGAATAGTAAAAATAGGAATCGCTTCAAAACAAATCGCTTAACCGAATAACTAGTAGTTTTGTTCGGATGTGTCGGATTTGGGCATGATTATGCGCTCTGAGGCTGTGTGTTGGTTGTGGATTGTGCGAACTCCTAAAAAAGAGTAACAACTCTCTTTTTACCTGTTTATACTTGTTTGCCGTCGGTAAAACTGATTATTTGTCAACTCTCTTTTTCCCTAAAAGCTAATTATTTTTGACTAAATTTTCTTTAGATTTTTGGCTAATTAGGGTTCTCACTTTTCGGTCAAAAATGTCAATTTTTTTAATTTTCTAACTCTCACTTTTTCACTTAAAAACTATTTATTTTGTTGGATTGTGCGAACTCTAAGAAAAATTATAAAAAAGAGGGTGAAAAAGGCTGATTACGCATTTTAAGAGGTCTAGAATCGATTTTAGGTTCAGAATTGAGTACTTTATTGACTCGAATAGCTAAAATTGAGTGAAGGTTGGTTAAAGTTGGAGAAAAGTGGATCTCAGATTTGGTCTGGAGGGCTAATTATGGAAAGCTAATTTTTCATCTAATGGCAGGTCGAAGCCCTTTTCTTTAAGGGTTTGGAAGATTTCGTTTCGGAAGTTGAAGTTATGAATCATCCGGTGGTGGTTTGGGCAGAGGCCGATTAAGTTTTTGGGGGAATTGTTGGTTTTGTTGGAATCAATGTGGTGTAGATCCACGATTTTGTCGAATTCGCAGATGACGCATGTTTTGGTTACTTTTCGAAAGGTTTTGAGATCTACGTTGTTTGATTTTCGTTGGTTATATGCTTTGTTTTTGTCGAGATGGAAGATGTAGTTGTAGCAGCCGGGGCAGAGGCCTTTAGCGTGGATTTGCATTTTTCTTTTGCATCGTTTGCAGGTTGCTAGTTTTGGTTGCCATTTTAGTTTTTTGTAGCAGGCATAGCAGAGGCCTTTGGCGTGATGTTCTTTTTCTTCAGAGCAATTGCTACACTTTTTTATCACCATGTCCGTTCTAAGCCGTTCGCATATAAAAAGTTTGTGCAAACGGGGTATTTCCGTTCGTTTAAGGATGGAAGAACGTCATACAATGTATCTTGTGCGAACTCTTGTGAAATTCGGGGGATTTTATCAGTTTTTTGGGTCTGTGAGATTAGTTTGGACGATTTTGAAAAATCGCTGGAAATCTTCTGGTTATTCTGAATCTGGGATCCATCTGTCGTTTTTGACTTTTATTATTGGGTAGTTTTCGACTTGTCTTTTGTTTAGTGGGGTGTGTGGGCAGAATTTGCCGTTTGGTGGACATGGTTTTAAGTTGTCGGAGGTATAGGCGCATAGTCTGCTTGTTTCGGTGCCTAGTTTGAATACTTTTCTGTATGTGCATTGGGAGTCGTAATTGCAATAGGTTGGATGGTCTTGTTTCATTTTATATTTCGAGTTGGGAAGGTTTGCATCGCCATTGTTCACTTTGGTTAGGTTTGTGCACGATTTTTCCTTCGCCGTATTTTGAATAGAGGCAAGGTTTGCCTGGAGATGTTGTTCTTTTTAGATTTTCCTCGTAGCCGCATTGGGAGTTTCCAAAGATATATTGGCAGTTTATGTGGCATATATTTTCGGGGATTTTTTGCATTTTGATTAGAAATGTTTGAAGTTTTTAATGATTATTGTGGCCTAGATTTTAGCAAATTTCTGTCTCACTACCTGGGGGTTGTGCACTTAGGTTAACTTAGTGAAAAATGAAATATACACTTTAATTGGTGTTTTGAGTGTGATGTTGAAAAAATATAGATGTCCAAACCGGGGTCTGGACAAAGAAAAATTAAAAATAATTAAAATAATTTGTGTTCTTATCTAGCAAAAACTGCTAAAATAACACTTAGTATTGCGCCAACAACCACTACCCATCCTGCTACAACTGTGATGATAGCTGGAATTCCTGGAACAGACAATGTTTTGTTAATCATACCTGAACCAACTGCAAGAGCTACAAGAACTCCAACAATCCAAGTTACAATTGCTACTAAACTGTTTTCTTTCATTTTTACCTCCTTTTAATCTTTCTTTTTTTTCTTTGCGGTGTAGTGAAGGAACACCATTGCCGCGGCGAATGTTATTAAAAGTGTTAGTATATATGAGTCTCTTAATGAAGTTGTATATCCTAGGTATTGTGTGATGGATCCAAGGCTTGAAATTTTATCTGGATTTAGGGAACAAAGTGTCCATTTGTATGTTGGATTTGGGACTCCTGGGGCTATTCTACATGGAACTATTGGTATAAAAATTGATGTGATTAATGCGGCCGCAGATATAATTCCTGAATACAATAATCTCTTTTTTAATTGCATATTTTTGTATGTATTTTGAAGTTTATAATTGTTTTGGCGGTGTTTTGGTGGCTGTTTATGCCGGGTGTTTGGACAGTAATCATGTGTGTTGGGTGTTAAAACGGTGACTGTTGGTTGTTTGAATGGGTGTTTATCTGAGTGTTTGAATATTTTATAGTTTTTATATGTTTTATCGAAGATAAAAGCTAGTGTTTATGAATTGGACAGGTTATGTTTTTTCTTAAACAAACAGTGGATTTTGAGCTATTTTGCTATTTAAATGGGTGCCAAATAGTGTTGGTTGTCCAAACAGTGGGAAACATTTATAAAGAAAGTTGTTTAAAATATAATAAGATGTTAGGTTTATTCGGACATAAAAAAAAGGTTGAGAAATTGAGAACTGAGGTACAGGATTCTTTTGATCACGTGAAGAAAGATTTTAATAAAGTTGGTGAATGGATCAAGCATCTCGACGACAAACACACTTCTCATGAGGATGAAGTTTCTCAAATTAAGGATCAACTTTTGACGATTCATGAGGACTTAATGGAGTTAAAAGACTTCGTTTCTTTTTTTGGTCCACAGCTATCCAGGAGTTTGTCCAAACAACCTTCACGGGCTGCGGTAAAACAGTCAATGCCAGGTGATGTCCAAACACTTGTTCAAACGGGTGTTCAAACAGATATTCTAGAGAAACTTACAGTGATGGAAAGAGCTATTGTATGGGCACTTCTAAATGCTGATATGAGGCTTTCTTATGAGGATTTAGCTGCTTTACTTGGCAAAGATAAGAGTACTATAAGGGGTCAAATAAACACTATAAAGCAAAAGAATGCTAACATAATAATGGAAGTAAGAGAGATAAATGGCAAGAAAAGGTTGTATATCCCTGATGAAGCTAGAGGTATGATCATAAAGAGTGTGAAGATTAAGGTAAAAGGGTCAAAAAAGGGTCAAAAGGCGTAAAAACCGAAAAAGTGAGAGTTAAATGGTATAAATTTGTTAAAAAAATGGTGATTTTTAGGCAAATAAAGTCGAAAAGTGAGGACCTTTTGTTAAACATGAAAAGGGGTGGTTTGGCAATTCAGTGGATTAGTTAATAAAGTGAGTAAAAATCGCATTATATTCAAAAAATAAAAAACAGGCCTGAATAACAAGATTCAGGGTTTTAAAGAGATAAGTTTTAACTGAAAAAGTGAGTGTATTAAATAGAACTTGTTAATCGTTTAACCGAATAACGTATATTCTTATTAGTTTCTTCTGTAAAAAGTTTACTAGAGGGATCTGTAAAATATATGTTTTGTCGTCGGTAAAGCATGAATTTGAACTTATGATTAATTGTGTAAAAAGTAACGTCAAAAGTTGACGTTTCATGTACCTACAATTAAAATTGTGGATAAAGTTGGGATTTTATGTATCTATAATTCTCTTAACTGGCAAATTGTAGCTAAAGTAGCTATGTTTTTTAGGTTTTGGGATATTTTAAGTAGTATTGTTTTGTTGTTTTGCCTGATTTTCTCTATTGGGACGCCTTTTTTGATTAGTTTATTGATGTAATCGCGAATAGAAGACTCGCTGAGATGTAGTTGCCCTGCAAGGGTTCGATATGTTATTTCTTCGATTTTTTGCTCTTCTAGGCTGTATAATATGCTAAATACAAGCATTTCTTGTGGGGTTAGACGTTTAAATTTAAGACGTATGCCTTTCTTAATGCTATCAAGTGATGAGAGTATCTCATTTGCCTCCTCAAACTCTGTTTTATGCTTAATTTGTGTAATTTTATGTGTCTGTTGGTGGGTTTGTGTGTCTGTTTGTCTGTTTGTTGGGACCCCTTCATTTCTTATGGAAATACTAGAATTTGGGGTGTATGGAGCTTGTGTGGAGTAGTTATGTGTTGGAATTGTCTGATTATGTGTCTGAATGTCTGTCTGCTTGGATGTTTTTAAAGGATTATATGTTGGAATTGTCTGATTATGTGTCTGAATGTCTGTCTGACCAGTGTTTAAATTTAATATTTCTTTTATTTGAGTTCTGATATTAAAGATTTCTTCTTTCATCTGTAGCATATCTTCTTTTATTTTGGAGAATGCCTCTTTTATTGGATCCATAATGAATTTAAAATGTTCTGGTTTATAATTATAGTTGTTTTTTGAAATGGGGTATTGGGAATTGTGATATTTGTAAGGACGTTTTAAAGATTTTTGATTTTGATTTTGTTTTCTGTTATTGTGTTTATTTTGAGGCTCTAGGATGAGTTTTAATGAGTTTTTTATTGTTATTTTAATAATTAGACTACTTTTTTTAAGAAATTTTGAGGTTTTTGAAAAGTTTTTGATTTCTTAGGAATATTATTTATTTTTATTGGGATTTTTTATAAATTTGATAAGCTTTATTTGAGATTCTCCACCTTTGTCTTCTGGAATATTGAAAGCCTTGTGAATTTTTGTCTATTTTTATTACTAGCTCTTTTTTTTCTAAATCTACTAATAATCTTTTTATGAACTCTTCGTCCCTTGCGAGTTCTTTGGCGATGTCTGATGTGAAAACTTGTTTTGGGAATATTGAATATAGGTAGTATAATATTTGCTCTGAGATTTTTTCGATTTTTTGGTCGGATATTTTTGGCATAATTGATGTACGTTGTTTTGTTTTATATGTTTATGCTTTCGTAAGGTTTATATTGTGGTTTGGGTTTGGGTTGAGATGAGAAATTGGTGTAAGGGATTGATTATATTTGGGGTTTTGATTGTTGTGTTAATTGTTTTGTGGGGTTTTGATTTTAATTTAACTGGGAATGTTGTTTGGAGTCCCGAATCTAATGTGTCTGATTGTGATAATATTGAGATTAAATTAATTTGGGAGGAAATTTTTGTTGAAAGTTATGATAGTATTAGTGTGATTGATTCAAGTGATGTTAATGGATGTGAAAGGGTGGCGGTTAAAATAAAAAATAATCAGGTTTGGATTATTTATGTAGCTAATGATGGCGATTCTTTTTATGATTGGGAAAGTGATGTATTGTATAGATCTCTTAACAAATCTATATTTTGGGCGGTATATTTTAATGCTACTTTTAATGTTTTTGAAGAATATGGTATGCCTACTGAAGTTAGTGATGTTGATGAACTTCTTGGAATTCGTGGTAGTGTTGGTTTGAATTTGACAAATTGGACCCTTTTCACAAAAGAAGATGCAAATACTGAGTTTTTGAAATATATTAAAGCGAGTGGTTTGAATTTTGAAGATAATTATGATGGATTTAAAGCTGATGATGAAAGTTTCTCTAATTTGATATTTATTAAAAATAGGTTAGAAATGCCAAAAAATAAAAGTACTATTTCGTTTGAAGTAAATAAATATTATTTTGAGGAAATTGATGCGCCTGTTTACAAAAAAAATATTTCTAATTTTGTTTTTGAGATGAATACTTCTTGGAATACCGCGTTTAACACGAGTGAGTATATGGATGATCGGGATGGTTTATATGTTAGTGCTCTGCCTTTCCCTTATGGTGGTGACGATGCGGTGCATATTCCTACTAGAACTGAAAATGGACTTGTTCAATTTGAGGCTCGGAATGAGATAAACGGGTCATCTTCTTTTATTTTAAAAGGAGAGATTGGTGGTGGTGGTATATCTTCTAATGTATTTAATGTGACTATTGTTGAGGAGATTAATGATGCACCTGAGCTTTTTAAGAATATTGAAGATCTTTTTGTTCCAAGAAATGGTGGATTAAATGTTTATTTGGATACGTTTTTTACAGATAATGAAGGTGATATGTTGATTTATCGTGTTAGTGGAGACGAGGATTTAAATATTAATTTTAATGGTGGAAATATGACTATTAGGCTTGGGGAAAATTATAATAAGCCTGTTGCTATATATATTTATGCTAGTGATGGGATGAGTGAAATTAAAAGTAATCGGGTTGATGTTTATGAATAGGGTTATAATTCATCCTGGATTCCTGATAATGGTGGGGATGATGATGACATAACTGGTGATAATGAGAGTAGTGTTGATAGAGATACGTCGCCAAGGGATACGTCGAATAAATCTAATAATAGTATTAGTGGGGATGATGATAAGGGTAGTATAAATTGGTTTTTGTGGTCTTTTGTTGGATTTATGTTTTTAGGACTTATTGGCTTTGTTATATGGTTTTTTGTTTTAAGAAAAGGGCCTAATCCTTCAGAAAAAGTTATAACTACTCCGCCAGCTGATGTTGTGCCTACTATTCCTATCGATAATACACAAAATAAATCTATTGCGCCTATGCAAAATACTACTGCGCCTACACCTACTGTTTCAAAACATGTTACTCCTGCTACTTCTATTAGTGAATATATAAAGAAATTAAATCTTGAGAAGAAATAAATAATAAACTATTTTATCTAAACGCCCATACCCCGAATCGAACGGGGACGCCCAAAAGGGCCGCGGGTTCGAGCCGCGTGCAATACCATTATGCGATATGGGCAATAATATAGTAATAGAAAAAACTAGATATTTAAAGTAATTGATTAGAATGTTACATTAGTATATTTGTTAAATAATGTTGTATAAATGTTTCAAAACCCACCCTTGTTTATAGATTTATTTTTTAAGAGAAAGTGATGGAAGTTTGATGTGGATTGGTAATCCTAATTCTTCTTCTAATTCAAAAGCTTTAATCGATGCTTTTTGGATAATTAAATTTGTTATTCCAATATATTCTGGAGAATCATATTTTTTATCTTTTTGAATTTTTAATAATTCTTTTACTGATTTAGAATCTCCTGATATAAACAATATTCCTTCAATAGATACATTGCCTAATTCCATATAATTAACTTCAAAAGTATATGATAATTTTATTGTATCCTTAACATCTTTATGTTTCTCCATAGAATTAACTTTAATATTTGTTTTCATTTCGAGCTTGCCGCTGAAATCTGGTTTTCTTTCTGCTTCGATTTTTGTAAATCGTGATCCTGCTAATTTTAAATTTGCCATAATAGAGTTTGATATTTTAGGTTTATAAGTTTTGTTATAGTAAATCTTCTTCGGAAACTACAATGAAATCACCTACTGCGATAACTGCATTGTATGGGATTAATGCTTCTCTGTCTTTTGTTCTTTCGAGAGATAAATTTGCTGTGTATGTTGTTAGGTCTCGTAGAACGATGTGGATTAATTCGCCTGTTCGTGCTTCAAATGTTATGTCTTTTACGATTCCTAGCTTCTTACCCTCTTTAGTAACTACTTGTTTTCCTAGAAGTGCTTTGAAAGGTTTTTTATCCATAGGTAATTTAGTTGTGAATTGTTTATAAATCTTTCTTAGGTTTTTTTGTTGAGTTTTAGTAGTAAGTATTATAGTAAATCTGTTATTGAATTATAGAATCTTATTGGTGTTGAGCTACTACCTAAGAGAGAAACTCTTATAATGTTTTCTGTATAGTTCAGTATCTCCTAGGTAATTTGTTTTGCCTTCTGATGTGTGTGTTTTTAATTTTGGTAGTGTGTCTTAACCCGTTGCATCTTTTATTATATTGTTTTAACCCTTTTATTAATTCTATTAATGGTTTTTTATGGGAATATTTGTTGAATTAAAAAGGGGAATTATATTTGTTAATCTTGATATTTCTTCTATTACTTTAATCTTATCTGTTATTTTATTTTTTGTTAAAAATTATTTATAATTTTATGTGTTTTCTTGTTTTAATAATATTAATTGGGATATTTTAGTAATATTGTTAAAAATTGGGTTGTGTGAACTTTATTATTGATTTTTTGTTTTTGATAGATTTTAATGTAATTTATTTGTTTTGTTAGTAAAAATATTGTTTTGGGGTGTGACCCTTATGTTTCCTATGGAAAGTTTTATAAAAGTTTTGTAAGGTTTGATTTTTTGGTTTTCTAATTTTCATTTATAAGTATTTATATTATATATTATATATATTATATTATTGTATATTGTAATAGTTATGTTAGTAAGTGGTATATTAAATAATATATTGAGAAATTGTTGAATTTTGTTAGAGATTGGATTTCTTTTGGAGAGGAAATGAAGGGGTGAGAGTATTTCCTATGGAAAGAGGTGTTGTCGAAGAGAAATTAATAAAAATAGAGATACGTGGTAGATATTTTTGAGAATAGATTTCCACAAGAAGGAAAGGTGTTGGGATATGTCTTCGAGTATATGAAAGTTTAAATAGTTTTGAAAAGTGAATTGTTTATGGAAATGAGGATGATTTTTAATGGGTGTTGAACTTGGGGATATTTTTAATTCGGCGGTGAATAATAGTCTTTTTAAGAATAAAGGAGTATTACAGGTTCGGCATACTCCGGATTCGATTCCACATCGGGATGAGCAGATTAAATCTATTGCTTCGATTTTAGCATCTGTTTTGAGGGGTGAGAGGCCTAGTAATTTATTTGTTTATGGAAAAACTGGGACGGGAAAGACTTTGTCGGTGCAGTATGTTTGCGATGAGTTAAATAAGAAGGCTGAGGAGTTGGATGTTGATGTTAGGTTTGAGTATTTGAATTGTAAATTGAAGAAGGTTGCTGATACTGAGTATAGGGTTTTGGCTGCTTTAATTAAGCAACTTGGGGGATCGGTTCCTGCAACTGGGCTTCCTACAGATCAAGTTTGGTCTAGATTTACTGAGATGATTGATAATAAAAAGAGGTTGATTGTTTTTGTTTTTGATGAGGTTGATCAGATGATTAAGAAGATGGATAGTAATTTTTTATATTCGTTTACTCGGTTGAATCAGGAACTTAGTCAGGCGCAGATTTCGATGATTGGTATTTCTAATGAGGTGACTTTTTTGGAGAATATTGATCCTAGGGTTCGGAGTTCTTTAGGTGAGGAGGAATTTGTTTTTCATCCTTATAATGCGATTCAGTTGCAAGATATTTTAAAGGAGCGTTGTGAGAAGGCTTTTAAGGAAGGCGTTGTTGCTGATGGTGTGATTGCGAAATGTGCGGCTTATGCGGCTAGGGAGCATGGTGATGCTAGGCGTGCTTTGGATTTACTTAGGATTGCTGGCGAGTTGAGTGAGAGAGAGGGTGAGGATAAGATTGGTGAGGATTATATTGATTTGGCTAATCTAAAGATGGAGCGGGATAAGATTTTGGATATTGTTGAGGGTGAGCCTAAGCAGTTTAAATTGGTGCTTCATGCTATTATGCAATTGACTAAAAGAATGGGTGGAGAAAAAGGTGAAAGGTTTTATACAGGAGATGTTTATAATGTTTATCAGGAATTTTGTGATGAGACGAAGACGGATGCTTTGACTCAGAGGCGGATTAGTGATATTCTTGCTGAGATTGATATGTTGGGTTTGATTAATGCGAAGGTTATTTCTAAGGGGCGGCATGGTAGGACTCGTGAGATTAGGTTGTCTGTTCCGACTAATTTATTTGATAAGGTTGAGGGGATTTTGATGGATTCTTTGGGTTTGGAGTTGTAGGATTGTTTTATTAGAAAAGTTATTTACTTGGCTTTCCATGAAAAATCAGAGAGTCTTCGACTCCCATAATTTCTCATGGATGTGGTTTTGTGTATATTGATTATTATCCATAAGAAGTCGCAACTTTTTATGGAAGGTGTAATTTGTTTATTGGAGTGAGGTGGGAGCCGAGTGATGGTTTTTTACATGTTGCAAAATCCACACTTGTTCATTGTTTCTCGTGTTTAGGATATAAATTTTTATAAAGAGTAGTTGTTAGTTTTGTTTGTGAGGGCAAGGCGCTGACGTCTGTAGATTCCTCGGTTTTAAAATGGATGAAGTATTAATTGAAAAGGTGAGGGTGTTTGTTGAGGAGGAGTGTAAGAGGCCGACTGCATTGTATGGTTATGAAGCGTATAAGTTTCATTTTATTCCGGTTGTGAATTATGCTCGGATGTTGTCTAAAAGGGTTAATGTCGATTTGAATGTTGTTTTGTTGGCGGCTTGGTTGCATGATATTGGTTCGATTGTTTATGGAAGGGAAAATCATCATATTACTTCTTGTGAGATTGCTGATGAGAAGTTGAGGGAGTTTGGCTGTGGCGAGGATGTTATTGAAAGGGTTAAACATTGTATCTATGCGCATCGGGGGAGTAAGAATATTGTTCGGGAAAGTGTTGAGGCGAATGTTTTGGCGGATGCGGATTCAATGAGTCATTTTGATGATATTGGTGGTTTGTTTCGAGCGGCTTATGTTACTGAGAAAATGAGTCATAATGATGCCCGAAGTTCGGTGAGGGGTAAGTTGATTAATTCGTTTTCGAAACTTTCAAATGAAGCTAAGAGGGTTATTGAACCTAAATTTGAGGCAGCTATATTGTTGTTGGATTGATGGTAAATAAGATATTCGAGTTGTGTAGTAGTAAGGGGTTTTTGTTAGATAGAGAAATGTTGGATTTGTTTTCTGAGTTGGAGATTGAAGTTGTTGAGAAGATTATTGATATTTTAATAGGGGTTGTTAAGGAGCGGGTCATTACGAAGGTTGTTTTTGATGAGCATGTTGATAAGTTTAGGGATTTATTGGTGATTGATGGAAGTGGGGAAGTTTCTCGTAGTGATGGTGTTAAGTTATTGTTTAGTCCTAGTTTTAAATCTAAAAAGGTTGAAGTTAGGGATTTTGTTGAGCATTTTCGGGCTAGGTTTGAGTCTATTAAGTCTATATTAGAGAAGAAGGATTTGACGAATTTGAGTTCGATTCGAAGGGTGGGTAAGAACAATGGGGTTTATTCTATTATTGCGATGGTTAAAAGTAAGAGGGTTACTAAAAATAAGAATTTACTTGTGGAAATTGAGGATTTAACTGGGAATTCTGTTGTTTTGATTAACAGGGAAAATAAAGAGTTGTTTAATGTTGTGAGTGATTTATTATTGGATGATGTTGTTGTGTTTAGGGTTAGTGGCTCTAGTGAGATGTTATTTGTTAATGATATAGTTTATCCGGATATTTGTTTAAGTGAGGAGCGATATGGAGAATTGGATGAGTATGTTGCTTTTTCGGGTGATTTTCATATTGGATCTAAGATGTTTTTAGAGAAGAGTTTATTGAAGTTTGTTGATTGGATTAATGGGGATATTGGGGATGTTAGGCAGAAGGCGATTGCTAAAAAGGTTAAGTATCTGTTTTTAACAGGGGATAATATTGATGGAGTTAGTCATTATCCTGGGCAAGAGAAGTTTTTGAATATTAAGACATGTAGGGGACAGTATCAGAAAGTTGAGGAGATTTTGCGGAAGATTAGGGGTGATGTTCAGATTATTATGTGCCCTGGGCAGCATGATGCTGTTTGGTTGGGTGAGCCACAGCCGATTATTAGTGAAAAGTGGGCGCCTGGCTTGCATCGAATGGAGAATGTACATTTAGTTCCAAATCCAGCTTTGGTTGAGATTGATTCAGGGTTTAAGATTTTAATGTATCATGGGGCAAGTATTAATCATTTTATTAATGAGATTCCTGAGATTCGGGTTAATGTAGGACATGGGAATCCGACTCGTGTTGTTAAGGAAATGTTGAAGAGAAGACACTTGGCTCCGATTCATGGGCTGATGGATTATATTCCTTGTGAGGAAAAGGATCCTTTGGTTGTGGATGTTATTCCAGATATTATTGCGACGGCAGATCAGCATCGTGCAGAGGTTGATTGTTATAATAATATTTTGTTGGTTGCTAGTTCTTGTTGGCAATCGATTACTCCGTTTGAGGAGAAGGTTGGGAATGTGCCGGATCCCTGCAAGGTTCCTTTGTTTAATTTGAAGAGTCGTGAGGTTAAGATTGTTGATTTTAGTGAGGGTGAGATTAGATGGGACGAGGGTGAACATTTGGTTTGTGATTTGGGAGGTTGTGATGGGAAGTGATGGTTTTTATTCTATAAGAAACCATAGCGTCTTCGACGCCATGTCTTCTTATAGAAACTTTGTTGGGGGTTTTTATTATGTATAAGTGGGATACGGAGAAATATTTTTCAGATTTGAGTGAGGGGGTTGGTCGGGAGTATGAGGTTGCGGGGTTGGCTCGAGAGAAAGGGTTAGATCCCGTTTCTAAGGTTGAAATTCCTTTGGCGATGACGATGGCGGAGAAGTGTGTTGCTTTGATTAGCACCGCCTACCCCAAGTTACCGGTGGAAAAAATTACTGCTCGGATTTTGGAGTTGGAGAATAAGTATGGGCAGTTGGATGCGGCGGTTAGTTTTGTTATTGCTCGTGAGATTGCTGAAGAGAAATTTTGTAAATTTAAAGATAGAATGGAAGCGATTGATGCTGGGATTCGGACTGGGTTTGCTTATATGACACTTGGTGTTGTTTCGTGTCCAATTGAGGGTTATACTGGTTTAAAACTTGGAAAAACTAAAGATGATAAGGAGTATTTTGTTGCTAGTTTTAGTGGGCCGATTCGTGCGGCGGGGACGACTTCAATTTGCATGTCTTTAATGTTGATTGATTATTTGCGGGAGCATTTTGGGTTTGCTAAATATGATCCGGATGAAAATGAGGTTAAGAGGTATGTTCAGGAGAATACTGATTATCACGAGAGGGTTACGAATTTGCAGTATTTTCCGACGGAGGAGGAGATGGAATTTCTGGCCGAGAGATTGCCGTTTCAGATTGATGGAGATCCGACTGAGAGGATTGAAGTTTCGAATTATAAGGATTTGAAAAGAGTTCGAGATAATATGGTTAGGGGTGGGATGTGTCTGACTTTTTCGGAAGGGTTAGCGCAGAAAGCTGGGAAGGCTTGGGGTCGTTTACGGAGTTGTAAAAATAATGGCTTGAAGTGTAGTGGGTTTGATTGGATTCCAGAGTATCTGGAGTTGCATAAAAAAAGGGAGTCGGGGGGAGAAGATACTACGGCGACTTATATTAAGGATTTGGTTGCGGGTCGTCCGGTTTATGGGCATCCATCTCGGAGTGGAGGTTTTAGATTTAGGTATGGTAAGGGTCGGACTGCGGGGTTTAGTGCGGTTTCGATTCATCCGGCCACAATGGGAGTTAGTAATGGATTCTTGTCTAATGGGACGCAGTTGAAATTAGAGAAGCCGACTAAAGGTTGTATTATTACTTCGTGTGATTCGATCGATGGACCGATTATTAAATTGAATGATGGGTCTGTTAAGAAGTTGGATAATTATCAAGAGGCTCGGGAACTTTATGAGAGGATTGATGAGATTGTTTATCTTGGTGATATATTGTTTCCGCTTGGGGATGTTATGGATCGGAATGCTGATTTGGTAAAGCCTGGTTATGTTGAGGAAATTTGGGAGGCGGAAGTTGATGTATTGGGTATTCAGAATTCAGAATTCAGAATTATTCCACAAAAAGCTAAGGAGTCTGCGGACCCCTTGTCTTCTTGTGGAAATTTTATTAAGGGTGAGATTGATTTGGATGAGGCTATTGAGATTTCTAGGAAGTATGGGGTTTCTTTGCATCCTGGGTTTATTTTTTATTGGACGCAGATTTCTAATGAGGATTTTGTTGAGTTGGTTAAGTGGTTGAATGTGGCTGTTTGGCGAGGGGGGAAGTTGGTTCTGCCGTGGGAGAAATCTGTTCGTGAAAAGTTTGGCATTGCCAAGCGGGCTTTGGAAATTTTGGGGGTGGAGCATACGATTGTTTTGGATAATATTGTTATTGATAAGGATGCTAGAAGTTTTTTGATTAATCTTGGGAAAGGGGAGATGCATAATGGTGAGGTTTTGGGATTGAAGGTTAATGAGGTTGATGATAGAAGTGTTTTAGAGATTGTTAATTCGATGTGTGAGTTTGAAATTCGGGATAAGGCGGGGAGTTTTATTGGCGCCAGGATGGGGCGACCAGAGAAGGCTAAGCTTCGTGCTTTGACTGGTAGCCCCAATATGTTGTTTCCCGTTGGGGATCAGGGAGGGCGTTTGCGGAGTGTGCAGGATGCTATTGAGACTGGTTTTGTTAAGGCGGATGCTCCTGTGTTTAAGTGTGAATGTGGGAATGAGTCGGTTTATGAAAAGTGTGAAAAGTGTGGAGCGGTTGGGAAGAAGGCGTTTTATTGTAGGCAATGTAAAGAGGTTAAATCTGCCTGTTGCAAATTGCATGATAGTTGTTTTGAGTTTTATAATCGGAAGATTGATGTGAAAAGTTATTTTGATTCGGCCATTAAGACTTTGGAGTATGAGGCGCATGAAGTTCCACCGATGATTAAAGGGATTAGGAGAATGAGCAGTGAATGTCGGACGCCTGAGAATTTGGCAAAGGGTGTTTTGAGGTCTAAGTATAATTTGAGTGTGAATAAAGATGGGACTATTAGGTATGATGCGACTGAAATTCCGTTAACTCATTTTAAGCCGAAGGAAATTCGAGTTGGGGTTGAGCAGTTGAAAGAGCTTGGCTATGATAAAGATATTGACGGAAAAGATTTAGTGAATGAGAATCAGATTTTGGAGCTGAAGCCGCATGATGTTATTTTACCTAGTTGTCCGGTAACGAATGATCAGAAGGCGGATGATGTTTTTTTTAATATTGCGAATTTTGTTGATGAGGAATTGGAGAGGTTGTATGGATTGCCGCGGCATTATAATTTGAAGAGTAAGGATGATTTGGTGGGCCGACTAGTTGTTTGTATGGCGCCGCATAATTGTGCAGGGGTTGTTGGGCGGATTATTGGTTGGACGCATATACAGGGATTGATTGCTAGTCCTTATATGCATGCGGCTATGCGTCGGGATTGTGATGGGGATGAAGCGGCGGTTATGATGTTGATGGATGTATTGATGAATTTTTCTAGGAAGTTTTTGCCGAGCCATCGGGGTGGAAGTCAGGATGCACCTTTGGTTTTGAACGCTAGGATTCGGGCGGGGGAGGTTGATGATCAGATTTTGTTTTTGGATACTAGTGAGAAATATTCTTTGGAGTTTTATAAAATAGCTAGTGAGGGTAGGCATTCTTCAGAAGTTAAGGAAATGTTAGTTCGTGATAAGTTGAAGAGTGGAGAGGAAGAGCCTTTTGTTGGGGCTGGTTTTACTCATGATACAAGTGATATGAATTTGGGTGTTGTTAATGGGGCGTATAAGACTTTGCCGACAATGAAGGAAAAGGTTGCGGCGCAGATGGAATTGGTTGGGAAGATTCGGGCGGTTGATGAGGATGATGTTGCGAGGTTGGTTTTGGAGAGGCATTTTATTCGGGATATTCGTGGGAATCTTCGGAAGTTTGCTTGGCAAGGTTTTAGGTGTAGTAAGTGTAATGAGAAGTATAGGCGGCCGCCTTTGAAGGGGAGTTGCTTGAAGTGTGAGGGGAAGATTGTATTTACAATTAGTGAGGGGTCTGTTAGGAAATATTTGGAGCCGGCGATGGATTTGATGAGTAAGTATAATATTTCTTCTTATACAAAAGAGGGGATGGAGTTGACTCAGGAATATATTGAGTCGATTTTTGGGAAGGGCGATAAGCAGGAGACTTTGTAGGGTTAACGGCGTGACTGTTGTGACTCTTGAGAGTATCTAAATTTTTTTAAAGTGGATTTTGTTTTTTAAGGAATGGGATTTACACATTTGCATTTACATACTGAGTATTCGCTTTTGGATGGTGCTACAAAGATTTCTGAATTGTTTGATCATGTGAAGAGCTTGGGGATGGATTCGGTTGCGATTACAGAACATGGAAATATGGGGGCTGTGATTAAGAAGTATAATTTGGCGAAGAAGGCAGGAGTGAAGTTGATTATGGGACTTGAAGCCTATATTACTCGGGATTTAAGAAGCCGGGAGAAGGAAGATAAAATTTTTCATTTGGTTTTATTGGCTAAGGATTTAGAGGGTTATAAGAATTTAGTGAGGCTTGTTTCGATTGCGAATAATGAAGGATTTTATTATAGACCTAGAATTGATAAAGAAGTTTTGAGGAAATATTCAAAGGGGCTTATTTGTATGAGTGCCTGTATTGGTAATGATATTGCGCAGGCGGTTATGAATGGAGATGAGGATAAAGCGAGGAAATTAATTTGGGATTATGTTGATATTTTTGGGAAGGATGATTTTTATTTAGAGGTTCAAAATCATGGGATTCCTGATGAGAAGAAAGTTTTTGATTTTTACAAGCGAGTTTCATCGGAGTTTGGTTTGAAAATTGTTGCGACCTGTGATTCTCATTTTTTGAAAAAGGAAGATGCTTATGCACATGAAGTAATGTTGGCGATTGGAACGAATGGGGATATGAATGATGAGAAGAGGTTCAAGTTTGATGGGTCTGGTTATTGGGTTCATAATGAAGAGGAGCTTAAATTACTGTTTCCAGAAAATCCAGAGTATGTTGATTTGACATCAGAGATTGCTGATAGGTGTAATGTTGAGTTGAATATGGGTGAGCCGATTTTTCCTCATTTTGATTCGCCAGAGGGCATGAATCATAAGGATCATTTGTATAAATGGTGCAGGGAAGGAATTGATAAAATTTATGGAGGTAAAGAGAATTATAATGAGGCAATTGACCGGATGAATTTTGAGTTATCGGTTATTGGGAAGATGGGCTTTGAGGCTTACTTTTTAATTGTTGCAGATTTTATTGAGGAGGCTAAGAAATTCTGTCAGGTCGGTCCGGGAAGAGGAAGTGGCGCTGGCTCGATTGTTGCTTATTCGCTAGGGATTACTCAGTTGGACCCATTGGCATTGGATTTGTTGTTTGAAAGATTTCTTAATCCTGATAGAATTTCATTACCAGATTTTGATGTTGATTTCGGGGATAAGGATATTGTTTTGGATTATGTTCGAAAGAAGTATGGTGAAGATAAGATTGCGATGATTGGGACTTTTGGGACGATGTCGGCGAAGGCTGTTTTGAAAGATGTGATGAGGGTTTTTAGGGTTCCGTTTGAAGATGCTAATGCGATTACGAAGTTGGTTAATGCGAAGACGATTCAGAAAAGTTTGGATGATGAGAAGGATGGTCGGGTGACTACTGAGGCTGAGCAATTGCGTGAGTTTAAGCGAAGGCATGAGAAGATTTTTGAAGTTGCACAAAGGCTTGAGGGATGTGTTCGACATAAAGGGGTTCATGCTTGCGGGGTTGTTTGGGGAAAGGAAGCAATTAATGAATATATTCCAACGTATGCTAAGAAGGGTGATGTTATTACGCAAATTGAAGGTCCTGATGTTGAGACTTATGGTTTGGTGAAGTTTGATTTTTTGGGTTTGGAAACTTTAAATGTTGTTAAGAAAGTTTTGGATGCGATTGGGAAGGATAGGGAGTGGCTTGAAAATATTCCGATGAATGATGATGCTGTTTATGAGATGCTTAGGGATGCTAAGAGTATTGGGGTTTTTCAAATTGAAAGTGAGGGGATGAGGAAAGTTTTGGAGCAGGTTAAGCCAACTTGTTTTGATGATATTATTGCGATTGTTGCACTTTATAGACCGGGGCCAATGCAATATATTCCAGTTTATGCTAATCGAAAGCATGGGAAAGAAGAGGCTAGTTATCCGCATCCAAATGCCGAGAAGATTTTGGCGCCGACTTATGGGATTATGGTTTATCAGGAGCAGGTGATGCAGTTGTCTAGGGCATTGGCTAATTTTTCTGCGGGAGATAGCGATGTTTTAAGAAAAGCTATTGGCAAGAAGAAAATTGATTTGATGAATAAGATGGAAGCGCAGTTTAAGGAGGGGTGTGTTAGTCATTCGGGTATGGACCCCGTGAAGGTTGCCAAGTTGTGGGATGATATTGTTAAGTTTGCAGAGTATTCTTTTAATAAATCTCATGCGGCTGCCTATGCTTTGATTAGTTATCGAACTGCCTATTTGAAAAAGTATTATCCTGTTGAATTTTATGCGGCTACTATTTCGTCAGCGATTCGGGATCCTGATAAGTTGACATTTTATTTAGAGGCGGCCAGGAGTGAAGGAATAAAAATTTTGCATCCCGATGTTAATACTTCTGAGGAGGATTTTGGTGTTGTTAAAATTAATGGGGAGAAGGTTATCCGTGTGGGTTTAAGCGGGATTAAGAATGTTGGGAGTGAGGCGATGCAGAGGATTATTGAGACTCGACCGTATAAATCTTACCAGGATTTTATTAACAGAGTTGATTTGTCTAAGGTTAACAAGAGGGTTTGTCATTCTTTGATTTCGGTTGGGTGTTTTGACGAGATGGGAATTAACCGGGCGAGTTTGCTGGAGGTTTATGAAAAGGTCAAGCCAGAGACTAATTCTACTGAAAAGCAAATGACTTTGTTTGGTGGTGGTGAGGCTAATGTTGTTGAGTACCCTGATTTGCCTGCGATGAAGATGAAGGATAAGTTGGATTTAGAAAGTGATCTTTTGGGTGTTTGTATTTCTGGGCATGCGACTGATGCTTTTAGTGAAGGGAGAGATGCTGGATTTACTCCGTTTGATAAATTGGAGGAAGATATGGATGCAGAGGTTTTTGGTTTGGTCAAGAGGTTTACGAAGATTGTGACTAAGAATGGGGATGATATGGCATTTATGGATTTGAGTGCTCGTAGTGGAGATTTGAAGGTTACGATTTTCCCTCGAGATTTTGAGAAGATGAAGGAAGATGCTGGGCGAATTAAAACTGGAGATGGTGTTAGATTGAATGGGAAGTTTAAGGAAAATGATGAGTTTGGGGATGCGTTTATTGCGAAGGATTTGTTGATTTGTAAGCCTAGTGATTAGTCTGATAACAAATAGATTTATAATTAATGGTTTATTGTAACTGATCTGGTGAATAATATTATCGTTAATTATATTAAGAATAATAGTTGTAGTTGTGCTTGTGTTGACTGTCTTGTATTTCTTTAGTTTCTTTAGAATTGGTTAGAAAGTGAATAGTAGATTAGGTTGTGTGTGAATCATGGGAGGAGTTGCGGCTGAATGTTTGAATAAAGTGAGAGGTGTAGAGAAATATATTTGTGGAAATGCGGCTGCCAACGGAGTAAATATTAATGATTCTGAAGTGGAAGATGTTTTAAAGATGGATATTTCGCCGGTTTTTTTGGTGAGTTACTTAAGGGACATGAAGGACCTAATGGGTATTTTAAAATTATTAATGGAGGGGCTGTGATGTTAATTGATAAATTGAAAAAATTGAGTGGGTTGATGAGCATGTTGATAGTTTAATTAATGATTCTAGGAATGTTTTTATGAAGGAGAATGGGGTTGATGTTGAATTGGGGTATTATGGTGTTTTGGATAAGGGTTTGTGTGTGGAATCTTATGCTGCAATTAATAGAGCGCTTTGGGCTTATTTGAAGGTTGGAAGATAAATGACCTTAAGGTTATTCTTTAGTATAATCTTGTTTAAATAGGGTTGTTATTTGTTTGAGGTATGGGTGGAATATTTGGCGTGGTCTCTAAGAAGGATTGTATTGATGATGCTATTTCTGGAGTTTTCTATTTACAAAATCGTTCGGAGGAATATTGTGGATTAGCTTGGAAAAATTCAGAGGGGAAGTTAAAGAATACTACACATAAAGGCCTTGTTAAGCAGAATTATTCTAAAGGAAGCGATTGGATGAAAGGAACTGCTGCTGTTGCTTGTGTTTCTGGAAGTAGGGAGCCTGTTTCTGAACTTTCTAAAAAAGGAGGTATGAGTTTGTGTGTTGATGGGAATGTGTTTAATTATTTTGAATTAAAAAATAATTTATTGAAGGCGGGATCAACTTTTTCTGGATATCATAATCCAGAGCAGATTAGTGATGCTGTTTTGATTTCTAAAATAATTTCTAATGAGTCTAATTTTGAGGGAGGAGTTGAAAGTTTGATTGGTCAAATGAAAGGGGACTTTGCCTTGGTTGCACTTACGCCCGAGGGTGTTTATGCTGCGCGGGGCTGGGGAAGGAAGCCTTTAATTCTAGGGAAAAAAGATGGAGTTTACGCTGTTTCTTCGGAAAGTGTTTCTTTTATTAATAGTGGTTTTAAAATTATTCGTGATGTTAAACCAGGAGAAGTTGTTCTTTTGAATTCTGATGGAATTAATTTTGTTGCTCAGTTTGATTTGCAAAATATTAGGCTTGGTACGTTTGAGTGGATATACACTGCTCATCCGGCATCTGTTATTGATGGAAGGAGTGTTGAATTGGTCCGTAATAAAATAGGGGAGTTAATGGCTGAGAAATATAAAATTGATGCGGATTTGGTTTCGCCGGTTCCTAATTCTGGGAGATGTCATGCTGTGGGTTTTTCTAATACTTCTGGGATTCCTTATACGGAGGTTTTTAAGAAGTTTGATTATTGTGGTAGGAGTTTTACTCCGAGTACTGTTGAAGCGCAGCACGCGGTTGCGGATGAGAAGTTGATCCCAGTTAAAGAGCTCATTAAAGGTAAGAGGATTGTTATTGTTGATGATTCAATTGTTAAAGGGAATCAGACTCGTAAGCAAACGCAGAGATTGAAAGATTTGGGAGCGAAGGAGGTTCACGCGATTATTGCATGTCCGCCGTTAGTTGCTGCTTGTAAATTTGGGAAGTCAATAAAAAATGATGAGGATTGTATTGCTAAGCGGATGAGTCTTGAGGAAATTAGGACGACACGGGGATTGGATGGTTTGCATTTTGCGGATGCTGAAATTCTTGAGAAGGCGATAGGATTGCCTAGAGAAAAACTTTGTTTAGATTGTTGGGGAATGTAATTATTAATTAGAAAATTTTAATGAAACTTTGTTTTTATTTTAATTTAACAGCAGTTCCATAAGCTAAAATCTCGGCTGCGCCTTGCATTACCATTGATGTTATAAATCGGACGTTGATGATTGCGTCCGCCTTTTTTTCTTGTGCGTCGTTGACCATCCGGTTAAATGCTTCTTCTCGAGATTTTGAAATCATTTGGGTGTAGGATTTTATTTCTCCACCTATTATGTTTTTGAATCCAGCTGCGATGTCTCGTCCTACGTGTCGAGCACGGATTGTACTTCCTTTGACGATTCCTAGAACTTTTGTTACTTTTTTCCCGGGTAGTGTTTCAGTCGTTGTTGTGATTATTTCTGTCATATTATTATTTGTGTTTTGAAGTTTTTATGTCTTTTCTTTCTTCAATCTTACTTTCTTCTTTGTTGAAGAATATTAACATTAGCCCGATTATTGTTGGGATTAGTGCTGGTATCCATTCGCCTGTTTTGAAAAGCACTGCAAGTCCGATTATGATGCCGGTGCTTCCTAGTAAAATAATTTCTTTTCCCATATTGTGTTTTGGTGTTTTTGGTTTATAAGTTTTTAGAATGGGAGGTAGAAGATTATTGTTGGGATTAGAATTGCGCCCATGAGGAAGGATCGTCTTGTTTGCCATTCGATTGCGGTTAATCCGAGGAGGGTTGCGGTCGTTAGAGTTAGAAATCCGAGAATTCCTGAGAAATAAAATATGATAATTATTAGGAAAATTAAGATTGTGAATGAGATTCTTGTGTAATTGATTTTGTGGATGTGTTTTGAAATTGTTTTTGAAATTAGAAGGGTTAGGGGGATTGCTATGATTGATGAGATGAGAATTGTTGTTGTGATTGTTGATAGGCTTGTGATTGATAATTCTGTGATTTGTGATATTGCGAATGCTGCGCCGGTTCTTGATTTTTGGAATAGAAGGAGTGTGATGAATGAGACGGACATGACTAATGTGTTTATTGAACCGAGGAGGATTAGGAATTGTTCGCGGTTTAGTTTTCCGGTGACTTCGGAGCCGATGATTGCGGCTTGGCTGCTTCCAAGTCCTGGGAAGAATGAGCAGATTGGTGACACTATTATTGTTGCTAGACTTGGTTTGATTAATTCTCTTTTTTTAATATCTAGTTTTCCCGTTCCTTGTTTTGGGATAATTGTTTTGGATTTTATTGAGTGGATTATTGTCGAAGTTCCGAAAAGTCCGGTTAGAAGTGAGAGGAGCGGTTGGTTGATATCCATATTTAGTGAGGATATTCCGAGGAATCCTGCGAGGGCAAAGATTAGGATTGCTTTTGATTTGGATGCTTTTTCGTTGTAGATGAGAAAGATTACAATCCAAATTAAGAAGAAGGCCATCATTCTTTGAAGGAGTGGGAATATTTTTGGGATTGTTGTTATGAAAATTGGGATGATTATAATTAAGGAGATGATTGCGATTGTTGAACCTAATAGTGTTAGTTTTATTGCACGGTGGCCTTCGCCGCTTATTAGGAGCTCATGGCCAGGGAGAATCCCGAGTCCGGTGTCTTCGTCTGGGGCGCCGAGGAAAATCGCTGGGATGAAATCCAGGAATGTGTGAGTTGTTGCCATTGAGATTATGAAAATTAAGAGGATTGTTATTTGGAGGCTTGTTATGAATGGAATTGATAGGAGGGATAATGCGACGAGGTTGATGTGTATTCCAGGAATTAGTCCAGTGAAGGTTCCGGCTATTGTGCCGAGGAGAAGTGGGATAATTAGCTCGAGCATTTAGTTGAAATGTGTTTTTTCTTTTTATGGGTTATTTAGATTTTGGGATAAAATTTATTGGTCGCTTCCATGAGAAGTCGTAGTATTTTCATGGAGTTTGTTTTGTCATTTTGTCTATTATGATTTGTGCTTGGTTTTTGTATGTGTTTTTTCTTCCTTGGAATTCTATTGTGTCATCTTTTTTTAGAGAAATATATTGTGTGTCGAATAGAATTAATTCTGTTGATGAGTTTTCGATTTGTATCGTTATTTTGTTGTTGGATGATTGGATTGATTTTATTCTCCCTGTATACGTTGGAGTTGTTGTTTGGGAAATTAGAATTAAAATTAATATACTGAGGATTGATAGGATGAAAAATATCTTTTCTAATTTCATATCATTTTGTTTGGAATTCGATTACGTCTTTGTCTTTTAATACGTGCTCCAATCCTATTACTTGTCCGCCGAATTTAGATGATGGCCCCCATACCCTTGCTCGTTTGATTTTCTTTGACATCCCTTTTAATATTTTTTCTGCGGCGTATTTGAAAGTAGAATTTTTTTTGATTATCATTGGCTCTTTGCTTGGTTCTTTTTTGGGCTCTTTTGTGTAGATTCTAATTATTGGAAATGTTTTGAAGATTTTCTTTTTTAGTTTTTCAAGTTCTACTTTTGATGGGTCTTGACAGTCCATTATTACGTAATCATATTTTTTGAATTTGGATTTTAGGTTCGCCTCGATTTTTCGTTTGTCGTAATCTTCTATTTTGTTTAGGAGGAGGATTATTTTTCCTGGGGCTCGGTATAGGAATTTTTCTGCTTCTTTGATTTGGTTCAGGGATTCGACTATGAAAAGAATTGTGTCTGCTCCGTTTATTAAAGATTTGTCGTGGTTTGGAAATGATGGGATGTCGATGATTTGGATTGGGGCGTCTTCGAATTTAAAGGTTCCGAGTTGGGCTTTGAATGTTGTGAATGGATGTGGGGATACTTTTGCTTTGAGATTTGTTAAGGTGTTGAATAATGTTGATTTACCGGAGTTTGGGAATCCCGTTAGGACAACTTGCATGTCTGCTTTTTTGATTCCAGCCTGTCCACCTTTGCCTGATTTCTTTTGTTTCGCTACATTCATCTTTAATTTTTTGTAACGGTTTGTTAGATTTTTACGCATGTTTTCGGAAGATTTGTGTTTTGGGACTTCTTTCATCATTATCTCTAAGCATGCGATTCGTTCTTCATCGGATGTTGCTTCCTGATATTCAAGCTCAGCTCTCTGGTAGAAAGGTGATTGGTTTGTCGACGCCATAAGATTATTAAAGTATCTGAGTTTAAGAAAGTTATGAAAAAAGTGATTTTATTAGCATTTGTTTTGTTGTTAAGTGTGGGACTTGTTTTTGCGGCTGACGATTTTGGTGATATTAATACGGGGGATGATACGGATGCTCCGGTTGTGGATGAAGTTTTTGAACAAGAAAATATAGACAGGCAATTTTCAGATGATACTGAAGGAGGGGAAGAGAGGGGGGAGTTCCAGTCTGCACCTGCTCCGGACGTTTCTTCTGATAAGGGGTTTGAATATACTCAGAATTTTTATATAGCTTTGGGAGTTGCAGGTGGGGGAATTTTGTTTGTGATTTTGTTTCTTTATTTGTTTTTACGTAAGCCTAAGAATAAGTGGAAGAAGCATGCTACTAAGCTGAAGATGGTCGGAAGAAAGGAATAGTAATATTGTTAAGGGGTGATTTCTATGATGTTTTATGAAAGTTGCAGTGTTGTTTTCTGGAGGGAAGGATTCGGTTTATGCGGCGTATTTAGCGAAGCAGGTAGGTTATAGCTTAAGTTGTTTGATTTCGATTGATAGTAAGAATTTGAATAGTTTTATGTTTCATACGCCTTCAATAAAGAGGGTTGTAAAGCAGGCGGAAGTTATGGATGTTCCGTTGATATTGAGGGAGACTGAAGGAAAAAAGGAGAAAGAACTTGAAGATTTGGAGGAGGCGATTAAGGAGTCCGTTCAAAGGTATGGAGTTGAGGGAATCGTAACAGGGGCTGTTGAATCTGTTTATCAAGCTACTCGTGTTCAGAAGATTTGTAATAAGTTAGGAATTGAGTGTTTTAATCCGCTTTGGCAGAAGGACCAGTTCCAGTTGTTGAAGGATTTAGTTAAGGAAAGATTTGAAGTTGTTGTTAGTGGGGTTTTTGCATATCCTTTGGATGAGAAGTTTTTAGGAAGGAAGATTGATAGGAGATTTATTGAGGAGATGATGGTTTTGGAAAATAAGTTTAAGATTAATCCGGCTGGAGAGGGAGGGGAGTTTGAATCGTTTGTTTTGAATTGTCCTTTGTTCTCGAAGCCATTGGTTGTTGGAGGTTTTGAGGATGTTAGTGAAGGCGAGAATTCTTGGAGGAGGACTTATGAAATACAAAACTAAAAGTTTTGGTACTGGGGTCAATTCCACAAAAAACTATAGCGTCTGCGACGCCATGTTTTCTCGTGGAAATTTTGTAGAAAATAAATTATTTAGAGAGGTGAAAGATAATGATATTAGTTATTAATGTTTGCGCGGAGAAGTTGCATTACTTTGAGTTTGTTAAGCCGATTGAGGATATTCTTGTTAAGGGTTTTGTGACGAAGAATTATTTTGATGTTAATGACGAGGATTTAAAGAAGGCGAAGAAGGTTATTATTTGTGGGACGTCTTTGAAGGATGATATTTTTATTGAGGCTATTGATAGGTTCGATTGGATTAAGGATTTTGATAAACCGATTTTGGGAATTTGTGCGGGGTTTCAGATTATTGGAATGACTTTTGGTGGGAAGTTGAAGAAGAAATTGGAAATTGGATATTTTAAGGAGAAATTCAGGAAAGAGTTTTTGGGATTAAAGGGGGAGCAGGAAGTTTATCATTTGCATAATAATTATGTTAAGTTTAATTCTGACTTTGAGGTTTTTAGTGGATGGGAAGTTGCGCAGGCGGTGAAGCATAAGAGTAAGGATGTTTATGGGGTTTTGTTTCATCCAGAGGTTCGACAGAAAGAAATGGTTTTGAACTTTATCGAGGGGTAGTTTTTGAGAATGTTTTTAAAGTAGTTTGATTATGATTTTATGAGGGTGATATGGGTAAGTTAAAGATAAATTCTGGGTTTAGTTTGAAGAGATTGGATTTAGTTGTTAATGGACTTGTTAATACGCAGTTTTTGGGGAATTATAAGAGTGTGTTTAAGGGTGCAGGTCTAGAGTTTGCGGATTATCGGAAATATAATGCTGGGAATGATGATGCTTCAAGAATTGACTGGAAGGCTAGTAAAAGGGTTGGGCAGGTTGTTATCAAGGAATTTGAGGAAGAGAGGAATCTTGAGATAATATTTTTAATTGATGTTTCTTCACAAATGCTTACTGGGTCGACTGAAAAATTAAAAGCAGAGTATGCGGCGGAATTTGTTTCTACCTTGAGTCAGAGTGTTTTGATGTCGGGGGATTCGGTTGGTTTTGTTTTGTTTTCTGATAAAATTATTCAGGAGAAATGGCCGCAGCAAGGAATGGCGCAGTATTATTCGATTACAGATAGCTTAAGTAATGTGTCTAATTATGGAGGGTATGGGAATGTTGATACTGCACTTGATTACGTTTTCAAAAAAGGAAATCACGGGGCGTTGGTGATTTTGGTTTCTGATTTTATTTACGGATTGAAGTCTGAGAAGATGTTGAAGCTTGTTTCTAAAAAGTTTGAGCTTATTAGTGTTATGATTCGAGATCCGAGAGATATGACTTTGCCAGAAGGGAGCGGTGAAGTGATTTTAGAAGATCCTTATTCTGGTAGTACGCTTTTGGTTAATCCTAATACTATAGGGAAAGAGTATGCAAGTTTGGTTAATTCGGATATTAATAGTTTAAAGTTGATGCTTAAGAAGCACGGTGCGGATTTTTTGTTTTTGGAGACGAATAAACCGTTTGTTAAGGAGATTGTTAAATTTTTTAAAATGAGGGCGGCGAAATGGAGATAGTTTTTAGGAATCCTTTTTATTTGTGGTCGTTGGTTGTTGTGCCAATAATTATAGTTGCGCATTTTTTGTCTTTGAGATATTCGAAAGCGAGGGCAATTAAGTTTGCGAATTTTATTGCTTTAGCTAGGGTTTCCGAGAAGGTTAGGATGAGTTCTAATTTTACCGTTTTGGTTTTGAGGATTGTTGTTTTTGTGGGAATTGTTTTTGCGATTGCTGGGACCACTTTGCATTATTCTGGATCGAGAATTGATGCTGATTATGTGATTGCAATTGATTCTAGTGTTAGTATGCTCGCCGAGGATTTTTCTCCTACCCGATTTGAAGCCGCTAAAAGGGCTACTTCTATTTTTGTAGATGAATTACCTGTTCATATTTCTGCTGGAGTGATTGGTTTTTCTGGAGCTAGTTATGTTTATCAGCCGCTTACTATAGATAAAGAACTTGTTGGATTTTCAGTGGATAATATGCAGATTTTGACTTCTGGTGGAACTTCGATTGGAGATGCTGTTGTTACTGGTACGAATCTGTTAATGAATTCTGGGAAATCGAGGGTTATTGTTCTTTTGACAGATGGTCGATCTAATTTAGGTGTTGGTATTGAGACCTCTATCAATTATGCGAATGCGAATAATGTTATTGTTTACACTATTGGTGTTGGAACTGAGGAGGGTTATTTTTTGAATATTAGCGAGGCTATTGGGCCGTTAGGTGTTAATGTCGAGGAATTGGAGAGGTTGGCTAGTTCGACAGGTGGTGAATTTTATCATCCTCAGAGTAGCGAGGAATTGGGAAGTGTTTATGGACAAATTGCTGAAAGCAAGAAGATGAAGGTTTCTCTTGATTTGACTTTTTTCTTGTTGATGTTTATTTTGTTGATACTTGTTGTGGAGTGGGTTTTGATTAATACACGGTATAGGATAATTCCATAGGTTTTTTTGGGTAATTTTTTGGTTAGTTGGCGGTAATTAATATACGGATTAACACGGATTTTTACAGATTAGTTTTATCGAGGGTCGTCTATGGTTTACCCACAAGTTTTTTGTTTTTGGTAATGTTTTTAAAGCTGAAATGCTGTAATTTATTGTTTATAGCGCTAATTTTTTAGTGGGTAAACTGGATGAATTGCTGTGGTGTATAAAAAATATATTAAAAGAGATGGGAAGACGTTTGGTCCTTATTACTTTCAGAGTTATCGGGATGAGAATGGGAATACTAAGAAGAGATATTTAGGTACTAAGAATCCTGAGAAAAATGAAAGTAAGTTTGCCCACAATTTTTTTTGGGGGATGTTGAGTAAGAAGTCGTTGATTGTTTTTGGGATGGTTTTTGTTTTGGCTGTATTGTTGCTTACTGTTTTTAACTTGCAAATTACGGGAAATGTTGTTGCGGAATTTGAGGATGTTAATGAAAGTTTTGATGGAGAGAAGATTGATTTGTTGATTAAGAATCCGGTTGCGGGTGGAGCGATTAGTAAGAATAAAAATAAGAGGATGGATTTTGTGGTGAACGGTGATGATATTAGGTTATATTTTGATGTGCTGAATTATTCGGAGTTTGTTGAATCTGTTGAGGATGTTATTGTTGAGGAGAGTTCCGAGAATGTGGGGATTGTTGGAAATGTTGTTAGGGGTTTGACTGGTTATGTTGTTGGCAATGAAAGTAGTGGTAGCTTGAATGAGTCTGGGGAGCTTAATGTAACAATTGAAGAGATTAAGGATAAGGTTGGGGAATTGAGTGACAATGAGCTTGATGGTATTGAGGAAACAAGTGTTGTTGAGGTGGAGGATTTTGATATTAAGGTTAAAGAAAAGGGAAATGGGTATAAATGGGGATATGATGTGCGGTTGGATAGTTTAAATTTTATGGCTAAGGTTGAGGTTACTAGTAGTGAAGGGATTGAGGTTTTGAGTAATAGTAGTTTGAAGGTAGGAGGGAATTTACTTAGTTTTGATGATTTGATTGCGGAGGGATACATAGTTAGGATTGAGAGGCCGGCTTTGGAGTCTTTGATTGTTGAGGATGTTAGTTTGAATATTAGTGAGGCTCTGAATGAGACTAATGTTACATTGGTTGAGACTGTTTTGAATGAGAGTTTGATTAATGAGAGTGTTAACAATGTAACTGTTGATGTCAATGAAACTGTTGCGGAAACTGTTTTTAATGATAGTGTTGTTGAAGAAAATGTAATTATTGTTGATAATGTAACCTTTGAGGAAAATGTTATTGAGGTTTTGAATGAGAGCGTTGAGGCTGAAGAGATCGTTGTCGATGGGGTTGAATCTGAAGAGGATTTTGAGCCAAGGGAGGGGATTGTGGCTTCTCCGTTTGGTGAAGATTTTGTTGAAGTTGAAGAGGGGTCTGTTGAAGAAGTTGAAGAGGGGTCTGTTGAAGAAGTTGAGGAAGAAGTTGAGGAAGAAGTCGAGGAAGAAGTTGTTGAGGAATCTGAGCCGGTGTTTAGTATTACTGGGAATATTGTTCGGGGGCTTACAGGATTTGTTGTGGGAGAGGTTGAAGATTTGAAATACGATAATTCTATTACAGTATATATAGAGAGGGATTTTGCAAATAACAGTGAAGGTATTGAGGTTGGGGATTTGATTAATTTGGATCCTGAGATTAGTCCTTATTTCGAGAGTGATTTGGTTGGGCTTTGGCATTTTAATGATATTGAGAGGGATATGGAGTTGGATTATGGAGCGGGAGTTAATTTGAGTGGCTTGGTTGGGTATTGGAAGTTTAATAATGATTCTGGTTATGGTGAGAATGATAGCTTAGTTTATGATTATTCTGGGAGTGGGAATAATGGTTCGGTGGTTGATGCTGGATTTACGAGTGATGGGCAGAAGGGAGCTGGGGCTTATGAGTTTGATGGGAGTGGGGATAAAATAACTATAAGTAATGATGCATCTGTCAATTTTACTACAAACGATTTTTCAATTTCGGCTTGGATTAAATCTGCAGTTGATGAAATTGCTGTCGCAGGAGATATTGTTTCTCATAGAAGTGGGAGCTTAGGATATTCAATGGGAGTAATGGCAAATTCTGAATGTGTTACCATTTTTATCGGTGATTCGGGGGGTGTGACTTTTAATAATGTTGATGGATGTGCTGATGTTGTAGATATGCAGTGGCATCATGTGTTAGTAGTATTTGATAGAAATTCTAATGCTAGGTATTATGTTGATGGGGTTTTGGAGGGTGAGAAAGATATTGGTTCTCGAACTGGAGACATTGGCAATGATGCAAGCTTTTTGATAGGAGCATATTCTACTAATTATTTTAATGGGACGATTGACGAAGTTGCGGTATGGAATAGAAGTTTATCTTCTGGGGAGATTGCGGAGATTTATGACCGAGGGAGGGTAGAGGATGACTCGGGTATGGGGAATGATGGTAATAATACTGGGGCGGTTTTTAATTCTAGTGCGGGGATTTTGGGGAGTGGCGCTTTGGAGTTTGATGGGGATGGGGATTATGTGAATATGGGGGATTTGGATGATGTTGAAAGTATAGATGAGTTTTCAGTTAGTTTATGGGCGAAGACGTTTGATTTGAATAATGATGCAGGGGATAAGTGGCTTATATCAAAATGGGGCACTGGAGATGATACTTTGCGGCTTTACTGGGGGGCATCTGAAAATATTATTTTTGAGGTATGGAATTCTTCTGATGATTCTGCTGCCGCATCTTTTGTAGATGGTATTCCTTCGGGGCATGATATTGATAGTTGGTATCACATTGTTGGAGTTTACAATGGGTCTAATGTTTTAGCTTATATTAATGGTGTTGGGGAAGTAGGGGGAGTCCTTACTGGGCCAATACAAAATAGTACTGTTGTTTTTGATGTTGGTGGGAGTGCTTTTTCTGATGCTTCTTCTTGGAATGGAACAATCGACGAAGTTGCTATATACGATAGGGCTTTGAGCGGGGAGGAGATTAAGAGGTTGTATGATATTGGTGCGCCTAATGTGTCGGCTTTGACTAATGTTTGGAATTGTTCTGGTGATTCTGATTGGGATGATATTGGTTGTTGGAGTGTGGGTCGGTTGCCTATTGCTTATGATGATGTTGTGATTAATGGGAGTGGGGTTGGGGATATTAACGTTACTCGGAATAGTATGCCGCAGTATTTGAATTCGTTTACGGTGGGGGATGGTTATAGTGGGGATATTTATTTTAGTAGTTTGTTTGGTGTGGGAAGTTGGGGAGTGAATAATGGTACTCAGCAATGGAATGTTATGGAGAATATTGTTGTTAATGGGTCGGGAAGTGTTTTTGTTTATGGGGATTATCCTTATAATATTAGTGAGGAAGGGCATGGGCAGGAGTGGAGGAGTTTGAATGGGAATATTAGTATTGGTGAGAATGCGGTTATTGATGGGGTTGGGTTAGGTTTTGAAGGTGGGGTTGGGCCCGGGTATGAATCTTTTGAGGGAGGAACTCATGGGGGAACCGTCAGCTCG
>Ga0233410_10000040_pt1 | contig 41274 bp, 38 predicted proteins | sample Na_anoxic_1_MG_FD_179869 | JGI IMG/M metagenome (GOLD analysis project Ga0233410, IMG submission 179869) | Seawater microbial communities from Saanich Inlet, British Columbia, Canada - Na_anoxic_1_MG | ecosystem: Environmental > Aquatic > Marine > Inlet | place: Canada: British Columbia...
AATCAGCAAAGAAACCAGCAAAGAAGGGAGCAAAGAAGGGAGCAAAGGCTCCAGCCAAAAAGGCTAGGAAAAAAGCTTCTAAGAAAGCGGCCCCAAAGAAACCTGCAAAGGCCCCAGCGAAGAAGTTGGTGAAAAAAGTGGCAAAGAAAAAGCCCGCCACCAAGAAGCCGACAAAGAAAACCACCAAGGCTCCAGTCAAGAAGCAGGTGGTGTCCACAAAGAAGTCTTCCAAGAAGGTCGCGAAAGCTCCAGTCAAGAGGGCGACACCAAAGAAAGCAAGTCCGCCTAAATCAATCATTAAGAAAGCTGCTGTAAAAAAATCTAAGAGTAAGGCTCCAGCTAAGCAGGCAAAACCGGTCAAACTCACGGTGTTTGTTAAAAAGCAATACCAGCGCCTTCTCGACCTTCGAGATGAGATGGTAGACATCACTTCGGATAAAGCTGAAGATACCCTTAGAAATCATCCCGAGGGCAGTGAGGCTACCGGTTCGGGGATGCATCAAGGGGACGCGGGTAGCGATGCCTATGACCGCGATTTAGCATTGAATATTCTATCGAAGGAGCAGGATGCTCTCTATGAGATAGAAGAGGCTCTGAGCCGTGTTGAGCGCGGGAGTTACGGTGTCTGTGAGATGTCCAGCGACCAAATCCCTAAAGAGCGTCTCGAGGCAATTCCGTTTTGTCGTTTGACTGTGCAATGCCAAGAGAAGTGGGAAAATCGCCACGGTAAAAACCGCTATCGTCGACCAGATGAAGTCGGATTCGCTGGATTAACCCTCTAGCTACGGGTGTTTGATGTGGATTTAGGGCCTATGAGAGGACTTACTCTCATAGGCTCTTTTTGTTTCAATTGGTGAGAATCTGCAAAAAAGGATCGGTTTGACTTGACGCTGGCCTGTATTTCGGTAGCTTCCGCCTCCCGATTTCAATTATTTAAGACCATGGCCCGCGATATCATCACACTCGAATGCACAGAAGCACGCGCTGAAGGAAAATCTCCTTCTCGCTACACATCCACACGAAACAAGAAGAGCCTGAATACTCCAGGCCGTCTTGAGAAAAAGAAGTACAATCCAGCGCTTCGTCGCCGTACTATCCACCGTGAGCTCCGCTAGTTGCGAACCTGCATTCATAAAATAGTTACTTTTACATAACATGTCTACTGAACCAAAAACAATCGAGCGCCGCATTGCTTTCCGTAAAGCAAACCGCTGCATGACTCGTCGTCGTCTTGATCTTCCTGCTGAGCAGATCAACTACAAGAACACAGCTACCCTTTCCAAGTTCACATCTGAGACTGGCAAGATCCTTCCACGTCGTGTGACTGGAGTTTCTGCAAAGCTTCACCGCCAGATCACCCGCGAAATCAAGCGCGCACGTTCATGCAACCTTCTTCCGTAAGGAAGTAAGGGTGTTGATACCAGATTAATGGTTTTCACGAGCTAGTCCGGCACTACCTGGGCTGGCTCGACTTGTTTATTCATAATTCACTTTAGTACGTACTTTTCTATGCCTGCTCAGATTCAAGCACTGACGGATACTCAAAACGAGCGCGATGATCGCAATATCGCGATTGACCGTGTCGGGGTTAAAGCCCTGCGCTTTCCTGTCGAAGTTCGCGAAAAAGAAGGTGGAAGTCAGCGTACTGTGGCAACCACAGCTCTCGCCGTGGACCTCCCTGAACATTTCAAGGGCACACACATGAGTCGATTCGTGGAGGTGTTAAACAGCCACGGAAATTGCCTCGATGTCCGAGAGATGAAGAAGGTGCCTGAAGAATTGCTCGGGCGTCTAGAAGCGTCTAGAGCACACGTGGAATTTGAATTCCCATTCTTCCGGACCAAACTTGCACCAGTCTCCGGCAAAGGTGGAGTACTAGACTACAATATTCGCTTTGAAGTAGAAGCCTGCTCCAATGGTGATTCCGACTTTATCTGCACTGTAATGGTGCCGGTAGCAACGCTCTGCCCTTGCTCGAAAGCAATCAGCGAATACGGCGCGCACAATCAGCGAGGTCTCGTAACCTTCGCTGTGAGAGCGAAACAACCGATTTGGGTAGAAGACTTGATCGACCTAGTCGAATCATCAGCAAGTTGTGAGCTCTACAGCCTGCTCAAGCGTCCAGATGAAAAGTTTGTGACCGAGAAGGCCTACGATAACCCAGTTTTTGTAGAAGACCTTGTGCGAAACATTGCAGGTAAGGCAAATGCGCAAGAAAATATTGTGTGGTATAAAGTGGAGGCGGAGAACTTTGAGTCGATCCACAATCATAATGCCTACGCAATGATTGAAAAGCACGTCTAGGTTGTGCTAGGTTTATCCCCATGTTGAATAAACTTGGGGATTCTACCATCCGTAAACCATACTTGAGCCTGCCCGGGGCATCCAATGGGATGCCAGAAATGCAGGATATTTTGGCTTCCATGCCAAACGAGCGCGAACACCGTTTTGAGTCCGCTGGAGAATTTATAAGACGACTCGCTCATCGCGTAGCAAAATGGCGCGAGGCTATAGCGGACAATGAGGTGCCTGTAGTGCTAGCCTTTTTGCCCACCGGCGATGCTGTTGAGGTCTTAACTATTGGTGAAGATGGTCATTCGAGCGTAGTAATTGAAGGACTTGTCGAGGGTTCTCCATGTATGTTCATTTCCCACCAAGCAAGCCTACAGGTCCTCTGCTACACTAGAAAACTGGAGGAGGAAGAGGCCGAGGCTCCTCGGAGAATGATTGGTTTCCATGTCGGGGGAGAGGAAATCGAGGCATAAAGCTTCGAGGGGAGTCAAGTTTAGCATTGTCTTAGGGTGTTTTTGTGATTAGATGAAGAACATAACTTATGAAGTAGAGAAATGAATAAATCACTGTTAGAACCAATGCTGCCGATAAAGGGCGCAGCAAATGCTTCCCCCGTAGCCAATCAACAACGAGGGAGCTTTCTAATTGAAACGACCATCTCTCTATTCGTCCTAGTGGCCATTGCAATCGTGCTCTTGGATGCATCATTCAACATCCTTAAGCCTAGGACTTGGACGATGAAGACGAATCTAGTGGATGCTTATTTATCTCAAGAGGTAGCCTTGATGAATAACCTTGATTTTGACGATATAGCAGCAGGAACTGATACTAGCGGCGTCACTTCAGGTTGGGGAATAGGAAACACGTCTTCGGCTGATTTAACTAAGGCGGTTACTTTGAACAATGCTGTCATGGGGAAAATGCCTGGATTTACGGCTGGTGCAGGTAATGGGCGTGACTATGTGGCGAATGTCTACCGAGTGAGAATCATTCCTCAAGTCAGTGGCGCTACAATCGTGAACTCTTCCACAGCTGCTGATTTTGGAACAGGCGACGCAGGTCAAGCGCTTACCTTAGCCGACACAGGTGTCAATTGTTACGAACTCCAGACGCATGTGGTCTATACTGTGGGTAATGATACCTATGTAAAAACTCGTTCTGTAATCCGATCTCAGTAAAAAATGAAATCATCTAAATTCAAGCAAAACAGCAAAGGTTACACTCTGATCGAACTGAGTGTGGTATTAGTGCTCATCGTTCTTATAGCATCGACTCTAACTAGTATGCTCACGCAGCAAGTGCAGTTTTATACGTGGTGGAATACCCAAAGGTTTATAGCTGAAGAGGCGCCACTAGCTAATAATATAGTTGTCCGCTTATTTGCAAAAGCTGATACCTTCAGAGTTGTTAATAATAAGATGGTACTTGGCTTTGTTCAAGATGACGGAACTACCAGATATGGTGAGCTTAGCTACGCAGCTCCTGCAGCACCGTCAACATTAGGAAGTCTAGAGTATTCCTACAATAATGGTGTTGACGCACCGGTTGCGTGGGATGTTGCACGTGGCATTTCTAGCGCCGCTTTTAATAGAGTAGGCAACACACTCCAATTTACTTTAACTGGACCTTACGGGGGCCAGGTAACCTACGCAGCAACACCAGCATTATGAAAACTAGTTTTTTAAAAAAACATAAGAGGTCAGGGCTTGTGACAATCCTTAGTGTGGTTGTCGTCGGTAGCTTTTTACTTGCAATTATGGGTATCATGTACCGAGGCTCTATTCGATCCCTTGAAGCGCAAAAGAAGGTACAACTTCAAATTGATTATGATGCTAGAAAGCAAGCCTTTCTTAGATCTATAGTCACCATGGCACCAGTCACGGTTGCTAATACCATGATCACTAACGCAAACGCGAATTTCGCTGGAGCATCAGGTTTATTCGATGTTGCTAGTAGTGCTTCTAAGCTTGGGACAGCAAGGAGTGCTGCAGATGAAACAGGCATGAAATTTCAGGAAAACTACGGGGACTACAAGAACGGTAATACAGGAAATCGAACAGGAACTTTCAATGTGGCAGATTATGTCGCAATGATAACAGCAGTAGCGGCCCCTGTACTACCCGGAGATACAGTGGATTTTGCAAAAATCAATTATCCCGACATTCACTTTGGATACTATTCTCTAGATGCCAATGGGAATAAAAAATTTATAGCAAAGCGAAATCGCTGGGAAATCAATGTGCACGAACGTGCTGCAGATCTCGCGGCGGCTGGCTTGAGTTCAGATTTAGAGAATGAACATTATATCCTAGATGTGTACGAAATACCGGCTCAATTAGCTATTAGTTCCTCAGCATTTACCAATATTGGTGACATAGGGGACGGAGCTTATGACGTTGGGAATGCTGGTAACATTACAATTGAAGGGGTACTGTATGCCAAAAAAGCTGCCGTGACCCATGATGACATTGCTGGAATATCCACAACACAAGGTGCGACTTTAACGGGAGAGGCCAATGTAGGTGGAGTAGATGCTGATGGGGCTGCCCTATCTGGAGCTAGAACGACACATGAAAATACGAATGGCACATTTTACCCAATATCTAAAGCTTCCGATTTCGCGAGGACCTTATTTATACCTATTAATTCAGGGTTTAACTTCTTCGATCGATTCGCCACTTCAGATGCAAGTGGAGACCCGTCGGAAGAGTGGTACACCTATTCCTGCGGAAGTCATCAGTGCAAGATGAAATTGGATATTATCGAGGTTCGAAGCGGACAACCATCAGCCTTACGCTTCAGCATAGATGATTATTCTGTAGTTATAAAAAACTCAGATAGCTTATTAGGTTCAGGGATTGATTGGCCTGTAAGCGGCGATGCTGATTACGGTGATTTCCCTTTTTTACTTGAAACTTCCTCGGGAACTCAAGGCGTGGCTATTCATTTAGAAAAGCTAGCACTGTGGATCCAGACAGCAACAGGTGGTGGGGTATCGCAATTTAATGTCAAAGATTACCATTCAATCGCTGTGAATGCTGATTACGATGGAATTTTTGGTGATGGTAGTCCCATTGAGCCGAGTTCAATCTTGAGTCCACTCGTTGTTATACTCAGAGATTGTAGTGACTTGACCGATTTTTCAGACGGTTTTTCAATAGTGACTAATTACACCCTGCATATTTTAGAGGATCTTAATCAAGTCCCTAAAACAGTTGGCGATGACGATTACCCACCTCTGTCTGTATTTGCTCCAACGATTGGATACGGCTTAGGTGACCAATTCCGTTCGGTTTCACTCACAGGCAGCCTAGGTAGTTTGAACAGAGGTACGGATGAAATCAAGATTCTTGAGCTCAAAGACACTAGTGGTGGCGCATCCGCAGCTCAGACATTTGCAGAACTTAAACCAATTGAAGAGTTAGCTGATTTGCCTCCAATCAACGTAATGAACTGGTTAGTAATGATTAAGAAGTCTGACTAAGAAGTCTGACTCAGATTAGGAGATAAGCTGTTCTCGATTCAGTTTCCTAGTTCACGCGTAAAGCTTCAATAGCACTCTCTATCGACTCCCATGTGACGTCTTTAGAGACAAAGGCTGAGCCGAGTTTGCTCAGTAGGACGAACTTGATAGTACCGCTAGAAAACTTCTTATCGCGTTTCATCTTCTCAAGCACCGTTGCAGTTTCTATCTCGTTATCAAGAGTCAGCGGTAGTTGATAAGTTTTGAGCAAATCAAGGACTCGCCTCGAGTCTTGGTTACTTAGGCTTGAACACTCTTCTGATAGTATCAATGCCGCTCTGATACCTAGAGAGATTGCCTCACCGTGGAGGAATGTGCCATATGGGACGGAGGCTTCTATGCCGTGTCCGATTGTGTGTCCGAAATTGAGGAGGGCTCTTGTGCCAGACGTTTCTTGCTCATCTTCTTCAACCACGCGGGCCTTGATTGCTATGTTTCGTGCTATCAATTCGGCAGGAGGTGCATGATCTAACGGTGATAAAGATTCTAAGGATTCAAACATTGCCGCATCACGAATGGCTGCATGTTTGATCGCTTCAGCGTATCCTTCACGGTATTCTCTCCCAGGGAGGGTCGTGAGCGTTGCTGGGTCCGCTATAACGAGTTGAGGTTGGTGAAAGGCTCCTACAAGATTTTTTCCTTCGGCAATATTGACCCCAGTTTTTCCTCCCACAGAGGAGTCTACTAGCGAGACTATTGTGGTGGGAATTTGCACAAAAGGAACCCCTCTATAAAAGACTGAAGCCACAAAACCTGCGAGATCTCCAACAACTCCCCCGCCTAACGCGATGACATAGGATGAGCGGTCGTGCCCCTTTCTGGTCATTTCTCGGCAGAGAGTTTCGACGTTAGTTAAGGACTTGGAGGCCTCGCCCGCTGCTACAGTGTGCGAGCTAGTGCTGTACCCTTCAGACTCTAGCTGAGAGGTCACGGTTGCTAAATAGTGTGGAGCTACATTACTGTCAGTGATGATCGCTGCCTTACCTCGCAAGCCTGCTTCTCTGATGAGTTTCGCAGCGCTTTGCAATAATCCATAATCACACAAAACGTCATAGCTGCGAATACCTAAGTTTACGTGAACAGTTGCCATGTGTAGTGGGTAAGGGATCTTCTCCATTTCGTAAACTTCTTATTCATTTTTCTCACTACTCTAAGTGCTGTTTAATTAGCATTTAAGTTGACTTAGTTTCCCCTTGTGCTAAAAAAACAGCATGTCTAGATGGTTGAAAAGAGATAAGATATTGATAGTTGCTGCGTCAGTTTTGTCGCTGATGTTGAACTCATGTGACTGGGGGGTTATAGGGTCAAATCCTGACCGGGTAATAGTACGCCCAGCAATTATAAACCCAGTTGAGGAGCCTATAAAGCCTAAGCTGACGACTCCGCCCACATCGAAGTTCTTAGACAGTCGCCCAGGTTTCGTCTTTAACCCATACACTGGGAATATCGTAGATGTGCGCGGATTGGCTTCTGGTCTCTTGGTCAGAGACCCTGAAGATCCGGATAATACGCACACATTTTACGTGCCTTGAGAGTAGCTCAAACCGCTTCAGAAGAAGCCTGAAAAATAATTGATTTTGATGGAATAGAAATGGTGGGAGAATACTCTTAACTACAGAAGCTATGAGTGAGTTTAAAGATTTAGTAGACCAACACTACCAAGCGCTCTATCGCTTTGCCTATTCGTTGGCAAAGAGTCCAGATCGTGCTGCCGACTTAGTGCAGCAAACCTTTTGTATCTGGGCACAAAAAGGCCATCAGCTGAAAGATAGAAGCAAAGCGAAGACCTGGTTATTTACAACTCTCTACCGTGAACACCTATGGCACGCTAGAAGGTCGAATCGTTTCCCTGAAATAGATTTAGAAGAAGTTGATTATCATTTGCATTCGCACGAGCCTGATGCAAGCAGGGGCTTGGATGGCAAGCGAGCAGTTGAGCTGCTGCAGCAATTAGATGAAACATTCAGAGCTCCGCTGGCACTCTTTTTTCTGCAACAGCATAGCTATAAAGAAATAGCAGCAATTCTCGATGTGCCAATGGGTACGGTGATGTCGCGGATCTCTCGCGGCAAAGATCAATTACGTGCTAAAATGCGAGACGACGCTGAAGGTAAAATTATTAGTATTGAAGGAAAGGTGAAAAAAAATGGATAAAACACAGGCAAAATTCTTACTGAGCAGTTTTAGACCAGATGGAGCAGATGCGCATTTACCTGAGTTTGCTAATGCTCTGAAACTAGCAGCTGAAAACCGTGAGCTTGGCGAATGGTTAGCTCACGAGAGGGCTACTGACGCCGCCTTTGCTAAGGCTTTAAATGATGTATCTATTCCAGAAGGCTTGCGTGACGAGATATTAGCGGTCCTAGCCTATGATGGAAATAGTGAAGCTGAGGATACTGATTTAGACGGCTTATTCACAGGCGGGATGGCTTCGATTGCTCCTCCAGAGGGGTTGCGCGATCACATTCTTGCAGCCATGGAAATGGAGCAAGCTGCAGCGGCTCAAGAAAATTCCAAAGTGACGGAAATCAAGGTTTGGCGATGGCTCTCTGTGGCTGCAATTGCTGCGGCTGTAGCTGTTGGTGCAATGGTTACAATGAACCAACCTAGTCCGAGTAAGGCGGATCAAGGTATATTGGTAAACGATGACATTCTCAGAACTAGTCCAAATATAGACCGTTTATCGGTCCAGCCTGTCGCGGTGCACTCAGCGGTTCAGCAAATGGCGGTAAAACTGAAATCGCCAGATCAAATCAAGCTAAACACTGACTTGGATTGTGCTCGTGCAGCAATGCAGTTCCTAGATACCAAGCATCACCCAGTTCCTTCCCAACTCCCTGTTGGACTAGCAGAAGCTAAGCTAGTAGGTGCTCGTGATATGTACCTTGATAGCGGACAACCCATTTCATTACTCTGTTTTGAGAAAGAAGGTATGGGTATGGTGCACTTAATCGTAGTTGATTCAGCCAGTCTATCTGACGCTGATGAACTCAGCTCAATGAAGAGCATTTCACTCAAAAGTTGCTATGGTTGTGATCTGACTCAGTTCAACATTGCACATTGGCGTGAAGGGAAAAAGACCTACATGATCCTTACAAAGGCTAAGAAAAAAGACATGGTTAACTTGTTCTAAGCATCCGACTTTATGGACTCCAAAGATGCGCAGCTTCTAAGTCGCGCATTTTTTTATTCAGATTACTCTGACTAACAATCTTTCAATTAAGTACCCATTATGAAGACCGAATCTGCTGTCAAAGACCGCTATGCAGCTGCCGCAAACCAAGCCGAGGCGGCATTGTGTTGCCCAGTTGACTATGACCCGAAATATTTAAAAGTAATTCCGCAAGAAGTGATCGAAAAAGATTATGGCTGCGGAGATCCCTCGAAATGGCTCAAGCCTGGAGAAACCGTCTTGGACCTTGGGAGTGGGACTGGCAAAATTTGCTTCATAGCCGCTCAGGTCGTGGGTGAACAGGGGAAGGTTATTGGTGTTGATATGACTGACGATATGTTAGAGGTCGCCGAGCGTAATGCACCAATCATAGCTAATGCCATTGGTTATTCTAATGTTGAATTTCGCAAGGGCCGCATTCAAGACTTAGCTTTAGATTTAAAATTGCTAGAAGAGCATCTCTCAGAGAACCCCATAACTGATGCAAATGCCTGGATGGCATTAGAAGCAACTGAACAAGGCATTCGGGAAAATAAGCCACTAGTGGAAGATAGTAGTATCGATGTGGTAGTTTCGAACTGCGTTCTCAATCTTGTTGAGCCAGAGTTGAAAGAGCAAATGTTTCAAGAAATATACCGTGTGCTCAGGAATGGGGGACGTGCAGTTATTTCCGATATTGTGGCTGATGAAGAAGTGCCTCTTCATCTCCAAAAGGATGCGCACCTGTGGAGTGGTTGCATATCAGGAGCGATGAGCGAGGAGGGCTTTCTCAAAGCCTTTGAAGACGCTGGATTCTATGGTGTCGAATTTGTTAAGTTTGAAAGTGAACCATGGCAAACTGTCGAGGGAATTGAGTTTCGTTCTGTCACCGTGCAGGCTTGGAAGGGGAAAGAAGGTCCTTGTCTGGAGCGCAACCAAGCAGTGATCTATAACGGGCCATTTAAGAAGGTGCTAGACGATGATGACCATGCAATGGAGCGAGGCAAACGCTACGCCGTATGTGAAAAGACGTACAATCTCTACAAAAGATCTCCTTATTGTGACAGTTTCACTTTTTTAGACCCCATCGAAGAGGTCTCTTTGACTGATGCTGAACCTTTTGATTGCTCGCGTACCGCTGAGCGTCATCCACGTGAGACTAAAGGCCAAGATTATAAACTAACGACGGAATCAAGTGATTGCTGTGATGGCGATTCCTGTTGTTAGTCTGTAGTATCAACGAAAATCCGTAGGTGAGCATGGTCCATTCTACGGATTTTTAAATTCCAAGACCAGATAAACAAAAAAACGCACAGCTTGCGACTGTGCGTTAAATTTTTTTTAGGCTCTATGCCTAATCAATTTATCGATTGATCATCATTTGTGCGTGGCGAATGGTATCAGCTTCCTCTTCATCCATTTCGGCCATTGTATCAGCAAGGCTAGTTGCTATTTCACCACGCATCAGCGCTACGAGTTCAGTCCCTTTACTCGTGATACGCACCATAATCTTACGGCGATCTTCAGCGGCGTGGACACGCTCAACATAAGCAAGCTTCTCTAAGCGATCCACCAATCCAGTTGCGGCAGCAGTGGAGTGTCCCATCTTCTTAGCAATGTCTGACATCGTGAGGTAGTCCTCACTTGAAAGGTAAGCCATGAGGAAAAACTGCGGGAATGAAATCTTGCCACGATTGAGTTCCGAAGAAAGGTTCAGTATGCAGGAGCGTTGGGTGAACAGAACAAAATCAGCTAGGCGCTCTGCTTCAGCTCGGCTGGAACCTGTGTTCATGTTGGAGGATGTGTTCATAGGAGACGGTATTGTGTAGTTTGGATTAGGCCTACGAGAGTTACTCTCGAACGTAGGATTCACACTAACATTAGTTTTTAAAAAACGGAACATAAATTGTAAGGTTTTTTAAAATATTTGGAGATATTAGTGAAATTAGGAATTAATTTTCAGTTTTTTGAGGTTCAACTTTGGACTTCAGTAAAGTTGCAGTTGTTTCATTTGCATCGACTTGGGAGGAATTACGAAGATCACGCATGAATACAGGGTCGTTCACCGTGTAGTTGCCATTGCTTAGATCTGCTACATAGAACTGGCCTAGCTTTTGACCAGTCATTTTGAGCGAGTTGACACTACCGTCTATTCCGCGTGAGTAGAATATGGCATCTATTTCTGTGTTGATGCGCCGGTACTTCTGAACGAGCATATAATTTTGCTTAGGATAGACTGACGAGATTCTAGCAACGAGGATGTCATTTTTAGGTTCAGGTTCAGCCGTTTCTTGCGCTCCAGTAGTGCAGGAATTGTTGCAAATCATTGATAATGAAATGAGCAGGGGAATGGTGAGGAATCTCATATGCTTTGGAGTCTATGTCATTGGGCCAAGGACTCAAGAATCGCTTATAAAAAAGCTGCTGTTTTTTGCGCTGAAGTATTGACTAGAGTCCTGCTATATGGTTCTTTCCAGCACTTCGACGAACGAATCACTGGACCGGTGGCTGAGTGGTCGAAAGCGCTCCCCTGCTAAGGGAGTATACCAGTGATGGTATCGAGGGTTCGAATCCCTCCCGGTCTGCCATTCGTTGAAAAGCCCGCTACCTACTAGGGTAGCGGGCTTTCTTCTTTTGAAGGAGAGATGAAGTGGCACGTGCTCCCACTTGTATCTAGGTGTATTCAGAGTGAACTAGTTGTAAAAAATCGTTTTCGGATAGGGATCAAAAATGGTTAAGAATTCTGTATATGTGGCAGTTTATAAGGGCGATGATAATTGCTAGAAATTTACTTTTTGTCGGGGGCGGTTGAGGTTGGAGAAAGGGCGGTGGCTTCTTTCTCAGCACAGTAGGATCCAGTTAGGCCTAGCCGTTTCTTGGTTTTCTCTCACGTTCGCATTTTTACTAACGATCATTCAAATGCGCACTAGGACTCGTCGCCACCATCACCGATTGAGAACTTTCGGATGAGCTCGACTTGTGAGTGAACATTGAAGCGTTTGTAAACTTCTTTTGAATATCCGCTCAAGGTGTTTGGTGAGATACTTAAATGGTTGGACATCTCCTTCCGGCTTGATCCCTGTAGGAGCAGGTTAATTACAGTATTGAGGCGAGGTGGTAGAGTTGACACTTTTTTGCTCGGAGATTTGGCACTTGCTTCTTGGTGGAGCCAATCGAGTTCGGAGAGAATGAGATGCATAATTTTGGCTTCTCGTGCCGAGTAGGGGGGGCTGTCGTATTTTCGATAGATAGCTACGCAGCTAGTGCCGCCGTTAGGAACTGATGTGAGGGAGACGACAATTGGTGCAAATCCTATTTCACGCCACTCGGAATAGGCATCGGTATAAATGAGTCCATCAGGATCAAATTGGTCTCGTCTACGTGTTAGGGTAGAAGAGGAACTAGCGAATTCGGTGAGTACTGGAGCGAACATTGCGGCCATTTTAGCCTCTTCAAGAACGGCGAGGTAAGCTGCAAATTGTTTCTCGGTGAAGCCTTCGTGGTGAGAGAGTGAGAAGGTCGCCTTTTTACCAGCTTCAAATTTTCCTGAAACTCCCCAAACCCAAGCATCGGTTTGAGTGAGTATAGAGATGCCACGCAATAAATTGATTCTCTTTTGATTGAGTGTGATATCCGAGTTTACCACGTTAGCTAGGATATGAATGATCTCACGCATATCATCAAGTTCAAGAGCTCCTGTTGTGTGATCAAGCATATCTGAATGAGTGTAGTGAGTCTGGTATGAGTAAACGAGGACGTAATCTCCTGTCTGAGAGAATTATCATGCTACAGCAATGTATTTGGCAACGGAGCAGTTACTGAGCTGTGAATACTTTTGATTTTGGCGGTGGTGTGGTTAGTCTACCAGAGTGATTCAAAGTTTTCTAAAACCCTTAGCTCTTGATGGAATTCAATCGGCTTTTATCGGGAGGATAGCAGACGTTGCGGTCGACACTGATCGAGATGCTACTGTGGCTCGCTTGTTGCCATATCATGAAAATGAGATAGATAATCTTGGATTTTCTTGGAGTAATACTTGGCGGGCCGAGCAGGTACATGGCGGAGGAATAGCTGTGGTTAGGGGGACTCAAGGGTGTATGGTTATGGGGGTGGACGGTTTGATAACGAATGTACCTGGGGTGTTGCTTGCGATCTATGTGGCTGATTGTGGGGCTGTTTACTTAATTGACGAGAAGAACAAGGCTATCGGACTGGTACATTCAGGTAAAAAGGGAACTGATGCTGAGATTACGCAGGTCGCTTTGGATAAAATGGCTGAGGAATATGGCACAAATCCCTCTGATGTGATTGCCGTTCTAGCACCCTGTATTCGGCCGCCGGCCTACGATTTTGATTTCGCTTCTGACATTAAAAAGACGATAGAGGGTGCAGGTGTGAAGAGGTATTTCGACTGTGGAATCTGCACTAGTTCGAATCTTAAAAAGTACTATTCCTATCGGCTTGAAAAAGGTGCAACAGGTAGAATGCTTGCACTGTTAGGGATCGAAGCATAAGAAATAGATCAAGTGATGAGTGAGCATATAGAAATAGCCCGAGCTAAGGTAAATCTGAATTTAAAGATTTTGGGGAAGAGGGAAGACGGGTTCCACGCTATGGAGACTCGCATGGCTCCTATCAGTTTGGCTGATCATCTGACATTTACCGCGTCCGAGGAATATAGTTTAGAATGTGATCAGCCCGGAGTTCCTCTAGATGAGTCGAATCTCGTCACCATGGCTGTGCGTATTTTTCAAAGAGAGACAGGCAAAGCGTGTGCTTACCGAGTGAAGTTAGAGAAGAGCGTGCCACATGGGGCTGGCCTAGGTGGGGGGAGTGGCGATGCTGCAGCCACACTGCGAGCGCTTAATAAACTAGAGGGCACTGATCTTAGTTTAGATGTTTTGGCAGAGTGGGCAGGGGAAATTGGCAGTGATGTGCCATTCTTTGTCTACGATAGCGTTTGTGATTGCTCTGGTCGCGGGGAAATTGTGAAGCCAGTGGAATGGCCGTATGTTTTAGAGGCGTTGTTGCTTAAGCCTAGTTTTGGTGTGAGCACACCTGCCGCCTACCAAAGGTGGCTCAGGTCAGAAGAGATTTTAAGAGTGGATTATGGAGTGCAGTCGATGCCGTGGGGCGATTTTTTCAACGACTTGGAGCGTCCAGTTTTTCAAAAGCATCGCTTCCTCGCCGAGATGAAGATGTGGTTGTTACAGCAGGATGAAGTGGCTGCGGCAATGATGAGCGGCTCAGGATCCACAATGATAGCGGTTCTAGATGACCCAAAAAAGGCTGGAGATTTAAAGCAGCGGGCGCTGGATCAGCTCGATCCAACACTTTGGACTGCTGCCGTAAAAATTGGATAAGTCGGTTTTTCTATTGTTATTTTTGAGGTTCCATTGAGCATAGCCACAGACTATGGCGTACACCGAAGATAAGGCATTTGAGTTAGTGAAGTCAGCCCATGAGCGCGAGCGATTGGGGCATGCTTTTTTGATCACAGGTGCGGCTGTCGCTGGGGGGAAAAGGCTAGCTTCTCGTATGATTGAGATGGTCAATGGGGCCCATGCCGCGACAAGTGGCCTTGAGTTATTTGGTGACGCTCCAGATCCTGAGCCTCAAAGTATCGATGAACTTGAAGGCGATCTGGTAAGAGTCGTGCGGTCCGAAATGAAGTCGCGGAGGATTTCTGTGACGCAAATTCGAGCGCTTGAGAAATCGATGTACCAAGCATCTGAAAAGGATAAGTGGAAAGTTGGAGTAGTGTTAGAGGCTGACCGGATGGGAGTTGAGGCAGAGAATGCCTTTTTAAAGACTTTAGAAGAACCGCCAACAAATTGTCTGTTGTTGTTGATTACAAGTAATCCAGACAGACTCTTGCCGACTATTCTATCACGCTGTGTCCAGCTTAAGCTGATGACTAGTGATCGCCGCGAACCGTATGAAGGTGAGGCAGAATTACTTGAGGTTTTGGGTAAGATAGGCAAGGCTGGATTTGGTTCTGTAGGACGAGCGCTCACGCTCAAGGCTGCCTTTTCTAAAGTTTTGGACCGTCGGAAATTGGTGATAGGTAAAGCGAATGAAGCGGCACAAAAAGAGGAAGTGCTTCATTACAAGCAAACGACTGAGGGCGATTGGTTGAAGCAGCGTGAGAACTACTACAAGGCTCTAACTGAGAGCGAGTACCTTTTAGAGCGAGGGCAGTTTTTAGATGTTTTGATCACATGGTTGGGAGACGTCGTACGGCAAAAATCAGGTGTGGAGAGTCTCGACTACCCAGCACATGCAGCGGTCACCAAATCCGTGGCTGAGAGTGATTCACTGGAGTCGCTGTTACGGCGGATGGAAGCGCTGGAGAAATTAGGTGATTTGTTAGAAACTAACGTCAGCGAGCCACTGGCTCTGGAAGTGGGCTTCATGCAGGCGTTCGGTTAGTTAGATTCTTACTATGAGCGGGAACAAGCAAAGCTATGCGATTCTAAAAACACCCAAGGGGAAAACCTTGGTGGGTGTTGGACCTTTCAAGGAATTTAAAGAATGCCCACACACTGGCGTTGCATTTTATAAGAATAATTTTGCTCTAGATGAAGTGCGGCCTTGGAAGGTTCCACAAGAAGTCTTTGAGTTAAGTGCGTCGGACTTCGCTCAATTCAACAAGCCTAGTATTGAGTGGCAAGAGCTTGAACCTGATGGATTTACTGGAGTTTTTAGAGAAATTAATGAGGCTATTCATCGCGGAATCGTAGAGAAGTCCGTGCCAGTGGCGACTGAGTTTGGGCGACTGCTGAGTGGTGACATGCTAGGGTTGTTGCGCGACCTTCACCTAGCGGGAGAAAATTTTTACGCCTACGGATGGGTGGATGGCGATGATGGATTTTGCGGTTACACGCCCGAGCTGTTATTCCATTTGCGCAAAGGTAGATTCAAGACGATGGCGTTGGCTGGGACAGCTCAATCTGATGAACGCAGTATCTTTGCTTTTGATGAAAAAGAAATTCGTGAGCACGAATATGTGGCTCAAACACTAGTTGCCAGCCTCTCAGACATTGGGATGGTGAAGCGTAGTGAGCGGCAAATTATGGATCTGGGGAGTTTGGTTCATTTCCATACTCCCATTGAAATATTTATGTACGGGGATCACAGTATCGATTTTTTACTGAGGAAGATGCATCCAACGCCAGCTCTTGGTCCGTTGCCCAGGACCGTTGAAACACTCAAGTATTTACATGAATGGCGCGAAAGACTACGCGCTCCGGCCCATTTTGGGGCACCTTTTGGGGCCTATGATCACGGTGAGTTTCACGCTGTCGTGACTATTCGCGGAGCTTATTGGCAAGGGAGTACCATTGCCGTGCCCTCTGGATGTGGAGTCATCGAGGCATCCCGCCTGACCAATGAGTGGAGGGAACTTGGGCTGAAGCGTTCCGCTGTAAAAGCTAGCTTTGGGATCTAACTGAAGAGATCCATTTGCGGTGGATTCGGTTCAGGCATTGTTGCGCGGGTGTTTTTTGCGCGAGGTTTATTTTTGGCTTCAGGTTTGGATGAATTCATTTCCAGATGTAAAAGAATGTCTTTGGCACGGTTGACAATGCTATCCGGCAATCCTGCTAGTTTGGCGACTTGGATTCCGTAGGATTTATCGGCAGATCCGGGGAGGATTTTGCGCAGGAAGATGATTTCATCATTCCACTCACGCACCGCGACATTGTAGTTTTCCACAGCTTTACGGGTGTTCGCTAGGTCTGTGAGTTCGTGGTAGTGGGTGGCAAAGAGAGTGCGGGATTCGAGTGCGTCGTGTAGGTGCTCGGCTACCGACCAGGCGATAGAGAGGCCGTCGAAGGTGGCGGTTCCGCGGCCAATTTCATCGAGGATGACGAGGGATTTTTCAGTGGCGTTGTTGATGATGAGTGAGGTTTCGTTCATCTCTACCATAAAGGTTGACTGTCCTCGTGATATGTCATCAGAGGCGCCAACTCTGCAGAATATTCGGTCAACTAAGCCAATGTGTGCGGACTCAGCTGGAACATAGGCTCCAATCTGGGCGATCAAGGTAATGAGCGCTACTTGGCGGATGTAGGTAGATTTACCAGCCATGTTAGGACCAGTTAGGATGATTAACCTAGAGTTATCATGTTCAAGTAGAGTGTCATTAGGTACAAATTTTTCGTCGACTAAAGTTTGTTCAAGAACAGGGTGACGGCCTTCTACGATATTGAGTTTACGGGATTCATCGATGACTGGTCTAGTGTGTTGAAATAGCTGGGCAGTTTCAGCAAGTCCGAGGAGTACGTCGAGAGTGGCTAAGGCGTTGGCTGTTTGTTGTAGCTCGTCTAGGTGTTCTGCGATTTGAGCGCGGAGTTTTGCGAATTCTTCGGCTTCGAGTTGTTTCGAGCGTTCTTCGGCGCCGAGCACTTTACTTTCAACTTCTTTTAGCGCTGGAGTGATGAAGCGCTCCGCGTTGGCCATGGTTTGTTTCCGAAGGTAATCATCTGGGACTAGTTCAGCTTTGGCTTTAGTCACTTCGATGAAGTAGCCGAAGACGTTATTGAATTTTATCTTCAGGGTGTCGATGCCGCTTCGTTTTCTTTCGGACTCTTGGAGTTTGGCGATCCATTGCTTGCCATCTCGCGAAGCTGAGCGGAACTCATCGAGTGGTGGGCAATAGCCGTCGCGGATAATTCCTCCATCAGTAAGTCTAGCAGGAGGTTCGTCAACGAGGGCTTTTTCTAACAATTCGACAAGGTCATCGAAGTTATGAATATTCCCAAGCAATTGATTTGCGAGAGGAATGCTGGCGGCTACAGCGTTGAGGTCCTCAGTGAGTGTGGGGATTTGAGCCAAGGATAGTCCAAGAGACTGGAGGTCTCTTGGAGTGCCGCTGCCTTGGGAAAGTCTTCCAGTGGTACGCTCAATGTCACGAATTTGCTTGAGAGAAGCACGGCATTGGCTGAGCAAGTATGGTTGTTCCAGAAATGATGCGATGAGATCCTGCCTAGCTACAATAGAATCTAAGTCGCGCAGTGGGTGAAGGATCCAGTCTCGCAATTTACGAGCACCCATCGGGGTGGCGGTACGATCGAGAGCGTGGAGCAAGGTGTGCTTTTTGCCTGAGCGTGACTCTACGAGATCGAGGTTATTTTGAGATGCAGAGTCTATCATGACAAATTCATTGTTGTCACGGACCGAGAGTTTCAGCAGGTGGTCACAAGATCTTCTGAGCTGATAGATTAGATAGTGTAGTATTGCGCCTGCTGCGGAGGTGGCTGCGGTCATGTCAGCGCAACCAAACCCGTCGAACGATTGGACTTTAAATTGTTGTTTCAGTTGGTGTTGGGCTTGCTCTGGGATGTAGGCGTAGCCATCGTAGGGCATACAATGTGCTATATTTCCCAGTTCATTGGTCTGGTCATCTGGGATGATGATCTCTGACGGAGAGAGACGCTTGAGTTCATCTTCAAGCTGCATTTTATCTGTAAATTCAGAAACTGTGAATTCACCAGTAGTGTGGTCGGCACAGGCTAAACCATAACGTTTTCCTATGTAGCAGACACTGGCTAAATAGTTGTTTCGGGTGTCGTCTAGCAGGTTGATGTCATCGACGGTACCAGCTGAAATAATTTGTGAAATCTCGCGGTCAACGAGTTTCCCAGGAATGGGAGTAGATGTTTGTTCTCCAATGGCAACTCGGATGCCAGCTTTGACGAGTTTGGCTATGTAGCCCTGCGCAGCATGGTGTGGGACGCCGCACATAGGGACATCGTGGCGCTTGGTGAGGGAAATGTTCAGAGTAGAAGCTGCGCGTTGAGCGTCTTCGAAGAACATTTCATAGAAGTCGCCGAGGCGGTAAAAAAGAACGACATCGTCCGGTAGGGAGCGACGCATGGCTGTGTATTGAGCCATCATCGGAGTAAGTTTTTTGTCTTTCTTTGCTGCCATCTGGTTGGGAGTTTGGTCTAGCATTGGGGGTAGTTTCAACTGTGAACTCACAAATTTAGAGAGTTTTCGCGTGTCTCGTGCTTGACAGTTCTGCAAGATATTCGATTGTAGATAAGATCATGATAAAAAATACATTCACACGTACGTTCAATATGCTCGCGCTCGGAAGCTTCGCCCTCGTAGCTGGCCTTCAAGCTGAGGAAGAAGACACCAAAATGGCTCAGAATATGGAGACCGTGAGTAAGGAACTCAAATCTCTCCGGAAATTGCCTAAAGATGACTTTGCCGCGGCAGCTGAAGCGGCACGTAAGGCGCATGTGGCTTTGCTTTCAGCGATGCAATACACTGCAGTAATGGTTGAAGAAATGCCTGCTGGAGTAGAAAAGTCGAAGGCTCTTGCTGATTCACGTCGTTTACTAGGGCTTTCCTACGCCGCACTTTGTGAGTTAGAGATAGCCTACCTAGAAAAGGATCCAGCCAAAGTGGCAGCAGCCATGACTAAGGTGAAGGGCACTAAGAAGGAAGGTCATAAAAAGTATACCGACGACTAATGTTCTGCTAGGTTCTGCGCTATGAAGAAATGGTTGAAACGCCTTATTGTTGGGCTGGTAGTCATAGCGTGTGTCCTAGCTCTGGCAGCAAATTTTTTGCTAACAAAAGAATTCCTCGTGGAGGAAATGGAAGACTCAATCAATAGCCGTGTGCAGATTGGGTCTTTCGATGTCTCACTCTTTTCCATTCCAGCCAAGATTACGCTGCAGGATGTTATTCTTGCGGAGCGTGACAACAATGTGAAGCGAAAGGTCCCGTATGCAGAACGCGCACCTCTGACTGAAGGAGCGCTGGAGTGCAAAGAGGTGAGCTTTGAGGTGTCTTTGTGGGAGTTGTTATCTAGAGAGATTCACGTGGAGCGTTTTGTGTTAGATGGTCTGCATGCGAGGGTGAAGCTCTACGAGGATGGGACGAATTCACTGGATACTCTGTTTGAAGAGGTCGCCAAGGAAGATGAGCCAAAAAAGAAATCAAAGAGCTTCAATGCACGTGAGAAGGATGAATTTGTCACTCAACTAAAATCTATTTCGATTAGTAATGTTAGCTTTGACCTAACCATAGAGGGAACTGGGGTTTTTCTCCGAGGGATGGATTACTCAGTCGAACTCGAAGATATCAAGATCGATCCGAATGCCCTAGAGCTAGTGAATCAAGCTCAGCTCAAATTAGCAGGAAATCTGCAGATCTATGATTCTGCGTCGAAGTCAGTCAAATATGGTGAGATTGGCCTCAGTGGAAATGCTGACGCCCAGCTATTTGACCCAATGACTGGCGATATTGATCCTGATGTCACGCTTGATTTAGACATCGCAGATAGTTCGTATCTAAGCACTGAAATACCTTATATCGAAAAGGTGTGGGGCTTTGGCTCTAAACTTGAAAAGTTTGGGGTGAACTTTGGATCACTTCCGAAGAAAGCTAGTTTTGGTCGGAGCCGAAAGATCGCGGGCAGTTACAAACGTGGTCGCGTGGATGTGGCCAAAGATTTATCTATCGTCCTTCAAGATTGGGAAGTAGCGGTGAATGCGCGGTCATGGTTGAATTCCGGGAATGAGCAGCACGAGTTCTATATCGATATGAGTGCCAGTCAAAAATCGAGCCAATCACTGGTTGGTCATATCGATAGTCTACTCAAGAACGTGCCAAAGGAGATACGTGGAGGCATGGCTGAAAACATTAAGAAAGAATGGTTAGTCAACGGAAAATTGACTCTGAGTCTTCAAACCAAGGGTGTACTATCGAAACCTAAAATTAAGATGCTCACGAAACTTCCTGATGTGGATGACCTGATAAAAGACTATGCAAAAAAAGGTGCTGTCGATTTCTTGTTCAAGCAGTTCGGAGGTAAACGGTAATCAATCAGTGGCATTCAATATCGCTATGGCGTAGTGGTGAATGTCTGTGTAGTGGTGTTTGGATAGTAGCCCGAAATTTGGATTTTTAGTTAACCAATAATGACGCAAGAACGGGCTGGGGATGCCACATAAAAAACGTGTGAGTTGCTGGTTTGTGCGAATCCTATTCTTGGGCGAATCAAGTAGTTGATGAATCGCTTCTAACTGAGCATCCGAGACTGGTGGGATAGGTGAATGCGGGAGTTTACTTGGGCGTTTTTCTTTGCGGCAAGAAGAACATGTGCCACAGGGTACGCTGGTTTTTTCGCCAAACCATTGAGCTAGTTTGTTAGGTATGCAGGCGCGTGTGGTGGCAATTTTTTGAACTTCAGCGAGCTTTGAGAGTTCGGTGTCTGTTTGCTTTTGTAAATGGTCTAACAGTTCGTTTTTGAGTGCTGGCACATCAATGGATGGCTTTTTTATTTGATAGTGCCAGAACCAACCGCTCGGCTTGTGCACGATGGCATTGTCCTCTTTGAGTTGAAGCAGAGCCTGCCAGAGTTTTTCTGGAGTAACTGAGAAGTCGGATTCGACAGAGTCGGTGTCGTATCGCTCACCTAACTGAAAAATATGCTCAAGCGCTAGGCGGAGATTTTTTGGGAATGGGCTCAGATCAAGTCTAGCACCAGCGACCGGCCACGCCCAAATGTAACGCCAACTAGTGCCGCCAAATTTCATATAGCCACTCACTTCTAAGCGAGCGAGAATGATGTCTAGGCTGCTAACGTGGAAATCGAGTTGTACGCGAGTGTGGTAGGGGGAGAGTTTGGAGTTGTTACCTTGTTCGAACAAGGTGCTAATGAGTTTCGTCAGTGGACGGTCTCTGATTACTTTGGCCTGAATAAAATTTTCTAGAGGAATCACATCATCCCCGCAGCCTAGGAGTAGACAAAGGCTAGGGAGGCCGTCGCGTCCAGCACGACCGCTTTCTTGCATCCAGCCTTCGGGCGACTTCGGCAGGTGGTAGTGAATGACACTGCGTATGTTAGGCTTGTCCACTCCCATGCCGAAGGCGATGGTGGCGACGACGACTTCGATCTCGTCATTGAGAAACTGATTCTGGATTTGTGAACGCGCTTTGGTGTTGAGTCCGGCATGGTACGAGCGCGCTTGATGGCCGTAAGCATTCAGCATGTGGGCGATTGCTTCACACTGTTCTTGGCGCATTGCGTAAACTATCGCAGGGAGGTTTTCTTTGTTAGCTAAGGCTGCTAGTAGGGTTGGGTCTTTTTCCGCTACAGTGCATGGAGATATTTTAAATTCTAAATTTGGCCTAAGGTGGGAGGACGTGAACTGTTGAGCAGTTTTTATTTTGAATAGTTTTCGTATCTCTGAGGCAGTTTTACGTGTGGCCGTTGCCGTTAGAGCTAGCACTGAGTGTGGCTTTAGTGATCTAACAATCTTGGGAAGGTAGAGGTAAGATGGGCGAAAACTGTGGCCCCAGTCAGAAATGCAATGTGCCTCATCGATAGCGATTAGAGCAATATCGATTTGGCGGAGAATGGTAGAGAGTGCTGGATTTGCTAAAGACTCTGGCGAGGTGTAGAAAAGTTTGAGCTCACCTCTGCGCAGCGAGTTGAGTTGTTGGCTACGTTCCTCTGGACTGAGGGTGGAATCGAAACGTCCGACTGGTAGCCCTTTGCGCAGGAGTTCTTGGGTTTGGTCTTGGATCAGTGAAATAAGTGGGGAGATGACGAGTGTGACTCCGTCTAGCAGAAGTGCTGGGAGCTGGTAGGTGAGGGACTTTCCTCCACCGGTGGGTAGGATCGCTAGAGTTGGCGAGCCCGAGATCACACTCTCAATTATCTCTCGCTGAAGGGGGCGAAAAGTGGTGTGGCCAAAATGGCGAATGAGATTTTCTGTGAGAGCGTGAGCCACTGGAAGTAAATGCTATTACTTAGCAACGGGGTCGATGTGTTGCTCTAAGAAACGAATCGATAGGTGGAGTTTCCCTTGATCTTTGGCGACTCCCATAAGCAATGTCCCACCATTTACATGCCAGAGGTGGGAGTTGAGAGCTTCACCATCTTCTATTTTGTTGCTGCTAGGCATCGGGTTGGCCATGACGGGGGGTCCATAGGCTTCAGTGAGTAGTAAGTGAGCACTTTTGAATACTTCGCTCAATGTGGAGGTGAATTCTTTTTGTTCAATGGCGTCTGAGCGCAATGTGATTACTTTGAGTTTACCACTTTCGTTCCAATCGAAAAATAGGGAGAAATTGATTCCGTGGAGGTCTTTCTTTATTTTGAAAGTTCCATTCAGCCCAACTCTGGCAAACATTGTCTCAGGTACAGTATTTTCTACCCGGTTGCAGGCCATGAGCTTGTCGGTTACTTCTTGTTTAGAATCGCCATACTGTAGTTCTTCATACACGCCCGCGTTGATACCGGAAACAGTAAGGAGGAGAGTTGTGATGATTTTCATAAAACGGCTCATATTACTGTGCAAAATACTAAGAAATAGTCACAGCGCAATCGCTGATTCTATAAAACTGGGGTATCGCTCTGTGGAAGGGACAAACGACGGCCCTAAAATAAAAAAAGCCCATGCGATTAGGCATGGGCTTTTGGATTTCTCCTAGAGAGAAAATTACTTAGAGAGGTAGGATGAAACGCCAGCGTGGTCTGCAATCATAGCGTCGTCACCTTTCTGCCAATCCATTGGGCAAACTTCACCGTGCTGCTCAAAGTGCTGGAGAGCATCGACCACACGGATACATTCGTTGATGGAGCGGCCAAGTGGCATGTCGTTAACAACTTGGTGGCGAACAGTGCCAGCCTTGTCGATGAGGAAGAGGCCACGATACGCTACGAGTTCGCCTTCGATTTGGATTTCATCGTCGTCGTCCAGAGTTGCTTCACCTGCGAGGACATCATAGTCTTCAGAGATTGTTTTGTTGATGTCAGCTACGAGTGGGTAGGTGACGCCTTCGATGCCACCTTTGTTCTTTGGTGTGTTTAGCCAAGCCCAGTGGGAGAACTCAGAGTCGGTTGAGCAACCTACTACTTGAACACCACGCTCTTCGAATTGTGCTATCTCATCTTGGAAGCGGTGAAGCTCAGTCGGGCAGACGAATGTGAAATCTTTAGGGTAGAAGAAAAGTACGACGTATTTTTCGCCAATGAATTGGTCGAGTGAAAATTCTTCTATGATGTTCTGCCCCTGAACTGCTTTAGCTGTGAAGGACGGTGCTTTTTTACCTACGAGTACTGACATGTCTTTAATTTTTAGTTAGTTTTAAAATGATGACCAAGAGGTCGCAACTTGCTATTCTTGAGCGATATGCGATTTGATGTAATGGAGGTTTCTGTGACGTGCAACTGGTTTCTGAGTCAGTGTGCAGAATATTGGCTATAAGTATCTCTAATGAAGCGGATAAACTACATAAATAAAGGCCTATACATGAGTTGCATAGACCTTCAATCAGTTAAAATGTGAAATTACTTCTTAGCGTAGATTGCGTGGAACTGGTCGAGTGTGGCGTGTAGTTTCTTGGCGTTCTCGAGGTCAGTGGTCTGTTTGCATTTCATGGCATAGACTGTGATTTGGTGGAGCAGTGTGAGCTTTTTCGCATACGCTGCTTTATCGGTTTCAGTGATTTTGACGCGCTGGGCTAGGAAGTATTGAGCGACCGTGTCCTGGATAGACTGGGCGTGCTTCTCCTTGTTGTTGACCCAGCGTATGAGCTGGTTGGCGTTCTTCGACGGGTCTTTAGAAAGCTCAGTGATTTGCTGCATGGCCTTCGCGATTGTTTCTTGATCCTTGTGCATGGAGACAAAGACATTGTCGTCAGCGTAGATTCCGCATGGGACCTGACAATGAGCAGAGAGCATGGGGGCGGAGGCCAAGGCGAGAAGTGCGACAGCGGATGAAAGAATAGTAGTTTTCATAGAATGGTATTTTGAATTGGTGAGCTAATTATAGCGCATTATTCGAGATCTAGCAGAATAAAAATGAGAAAGTGTGAATTATGATGGATGAAAGTGGGAAAAGGAGGGTAAATTAAGCAATGCACTGCTTACTAGCTTCTGGTGGAGTAATTCCACCGTTCTTCATTTTACTGACAGTAGTTCTGTTAGCAGTAGTGGTCGTGTCGTTGGTACTGACTCGATTTAAACAATCCTTGCTAGTCGGTTATTTTATCTGTGGTGTGGTGATTCGCAATTCGGGTTTGTTAGATTGGGTAGGGGTTGAACAGGTAGAAGTGATCGATGCTTTGGCGGAAATAGGGGTCGTGTTGCTTCTATTTACCTTGGGTATCGAGTTTTCAGTGAAGGAGATAAAGGCACTACGCCGGCCAGTGTTCATAGGTGGAGGCGCGCAAGTAGGCTTGTGTATTCTAGTCGCTCTAGGAGGTGGGTTGTTGTTCGGTCTAAGTGGTTCCCAATCCCTATTGTTAGGATTTGCATTCTCGCTTTCATCTACAGCAGTGAGTATGAAGAGCTTTCAGGAAATGTCTTTACCTGCGAGTCCGCCGGCGAGAACGGCATTGGGAATGGCAATTTTTCAGGATCTAGCAGCCATATTATTTATGGTTCTTATCCCGCCCTTGTTGAGTGATGAAGGTGGAGCTGTTGATGTAGGTCTAGCCTTACTGAAGGGAGCTCTTTTTACAGCCTGTATCGTTATTCTGAGCCGTCGAGGCTTCCCGCAAATGCTCGATGCCGTAGCGAGGACTAGGAGTCGAGAACTATTCACAATCACAGTCATTGGGCTTTGTGCTGGTGTGGCTCTAGTGAGTGGTTTGTTAGGGCTGAGTCCGGCTCTTGGAGCATTCGCAGCAGGAGTTGTTGTGAGTGAATCAATCTACTCCCATCGCGTGCTTTCAGACATATTACCCTTTAAAGATCTCTTTCTTACGGTGTTCTTCGTCTCTGTAGGCTTGTTGATAGATGTGGACGTGATCCTAGCCTACTGGCCAACAATATTATTGGCGACAGTGTCAATTTTAGTAATCAAAGGAGTAATCGTGTCACTGGCAGCATATTGGTCTGGGTTAAGGCGAGGTAGCTGGGTCATCACATCAGCAGCACTTTGTAGCACTGGTGAGTTCTCCATTGTATTGCTCAATCGCGCGAGCGAGTTCAATGCTTTATCCGCACAACTTGAGCAGGTTCTTTTGGCAAGTACCGCATTTTCTATGGGCCTCGTTCCCACTTTGATTAAAAAGAGTATTGGGCTAGCAGATCGACTGAAGCGCTCAAGTAAGCAGTTCTGTGGCTCCGAGCATGAAACGCTTGGCATTGGCGGACAGGTCAGTGAACTTAATGACCATGTTGTTATTTGTGGCTATGGCCCAGTGGGAGAGAATCTTCATAGGAACCTTTCACGTGCAAACGTTGGAGTTATCGTGCTAGAGACAAATCCTGAAACTGTGAAACGTCTGCATGGTGAGGGAGTGATTTGCCTTTTTGCCGATGCGAGCGATTCAGAGTCGCTGCACCTAGCTCGAACCAAGCAAGCGAGAAGTATTGCATTTACCTTTCCTGATGAGCAAGCAGTGTTGAAGGCCATGCATAGTGCGCAAGAGATCAACCCAGAGATTCGGATCTATGCGCGAGCCAAATTCACGGCCCAAGCTGAACGCATGAAAAAGGCAGGAGTGCATTTTGTGCTGCATGATGAAGAGCAAAGCGGCAAGGCAATGATCAGCTCGGTGATGCAGTGTTATGAAGCCGACATCGAACCTGATTGGGAGATTTAGGCGTATAGTGCAGAGTCATTTTAAAAAGTGCCATTCAGCTTTCGGAGCGTCCAGAAGATGGCTAGTAGGACGATGAGTGTGAGCATTGTCGCCAGTTGAGCCCAGAGTGGGATGCTTTGTTCTTGTGGTTTCTTTATGGGAAGGGCGTTGATCCGATTGGCAATGTCTTTGATGTTTTTGGCCATGATGACCTCGCCGCCAGTGACCCGGGCCATTTCTTCTAGAACTTCCGGGCGCGCTGGTTGGCCGGTTTTTTCGAGCACATCGCCTTGGGCTAGGATGGTTGTCTCGACGGTGGCGTCTGCGTCGTTGGCGATGCCTGCGGAGAGCTTCCATTCACCCGGGAGTGAAATACGTGTGCGGCCGCTGTAACTGCCCCAAGCTTCCTCGGAACGGGTGAGTTCGATGCGGGATTTTTCACCATTGGGTGACGTGACATCGACGTAGATTGACCCGTCGTTGAGTGGGGCTCCGTTGCTGTCAAAAGCATTCGCTTTGAGTGTCACGACATCACCGGGTCTTGGCCTATCGGGGCTGAAGTAAAGCCTGATTTGTTCTCCGGCAGCCATATTGCGCTGGTAGGACATCCAGCGAGCAACTTGTCCCCAGAAACGATAGTGGTAGAGGTCTTCCACACCGCGTCGCCAACGCCAGGCTGAGTCATGTCCGAGATAGAGAACTTTGCCATTACCAGCTGACTTTGTGACAAGTAGGGGGATGCGGCCGTAGCGATTACGTCTATTGGCATGAGTGGCGAGGACATCCGCACCACCTTTGGCTTTTTCAATGGCGGCGGACCAGTAGAAGCCGGGGAGGTTTTTCCAGACTCGTTCGTTCTCTAGTTCGTTGTCACCTAACATAGTGAGCAGCGAGCCGCGGCCTTGTGCGGTGAGGGCGAGCGGTGAAGCTATTGACTCACTGATGCCCTCAGGTTTTGATTCGTCTAGAATGACTGGGATCAGTTCGCCCAGTGGGGTGTTGAGTAAAGTTTTTTGGTTCCCTTTGGATCCAGGAATAAAAACGATGCCACTCGCCTGATTCTCTACGAGTCCTTTGAGTAATTCTGTTTGTTTGAGCGTGAGTTGGCCATTACCGATGCCGACATCGCCAATGAAAACTACATCATATTTTTGTAGTTCTTCTAATTTGTCTGGAAAATTCTGAATGTAATCCGGCCCATCACCTTTGCCTATTTTCGGGTGGAATAAAAGACAGTCTAGATCCACTCCCGGATCGCGAGAAAGCGCATTGCGAATAAAGCGGTATTCCCAGCGTGGAATCGACTCAATGACCAGAACTTTGAGGTTTTCCTTCTTCCCTTGGATGATGAATTCCTGCCGGTTGTTCTCAACGACGAGTTCACCCTCCGCAACTGGGAAGCTGAGTTCCAACTTGCTCGCGCCTTCGCGGTCGATTCGCCACAGAACATTATCAAAGTATTCCTTTTCAGCTGGGATGCGCACCTTCTTGGTGAATTCCTTGCCATTGGATGTGTCACGAAGCTTTATGGTGGTATTTATGTCGCGCTTTAGTGATGAGCGAAGCGAGAATGGAATCTGGATGGGTTCACCGATAATGCCATAGGTTGGGGCAGTGATTTCGAGAATCTCGATATCAGGCAGGCGCTCCTTACTGCCCACGGGAATGGTGAAGAGAGGAACGTTCTTGAGCAGCATTTTCTGCGCTGCGCCAATCGGAGGGGAGCCAGTATTCCAATCACCATCACTGAGCAGCACTATGGCTCTTAGATTATCATGTTGTTCGAGTAGCTTCTCAATGGGTTCATTGATATCTGTTCCATCTAGCGTGGTAACAGCAGCTTCAGTGCTACTGCTGGGCTCGGAAAAGGGTTGCGAAAATACGTTGGTTTTTCCATCGTTTTCTAGTTTTTTCCAAACATCTAACTCGAGAGCTGAATCAATGAAATCGCGTCTGCTGATGACTGCATTTGTGCCATCAGCAAATTGGGCGTCGAGAGTTTCTCCTGAACCTGAAGCATCCCATAAAATGGCGATTTCAGGTTCATTTTCTGGTGTAATAACGGTTTTCCATTCTGGCCCCCATAGCATGAGTACAACCAAGAAGGTGATGAGGAATCTCAGAGCTTCAATGGAACCAGTGCGCTTTGGTCGTGCAGAACGATTGGTCGCCATCACGCAGAGCGCCCCAACCACGATGAGTGCTACACAGCCTAAGGTGAAGAAGGTGAGTGAGGGAGCAAAATGGAGGTTCTGGATCTGGAAATGCACTAGTTGGTGGATTCTGTTTTCTTACGTTTCTGAGCAAGGCAGAGGAGAGCTTCTACTATCAAAAAGAGTAAAACGGCAACGAGGAATACTTGCCATAATTGTTGGGCAAAAGCCGAGGAGTTCTCTGTATCTTCTTCAAATAAAGAGTAGGGGACATCAGATAATGCGAGGTCTAATTCTTCCTTGCTGAGGTGCTTTGTTAGATCTACATCAGTTAGACGATTCACCGCAATCGTACGTTCACCAAATTGGTAGACCCCAGTTTCATATTCAGCATTCAGTGGGTCAGATGGAGTAGCTTTGTCTAGTCGCTTCCGTTTGGCTGAGTCGATAGCGATTTCCGCAGGAAGTTGCCCTAGAATGGCTGAGAATCCTGAGCCAAACCGTTGATTCCCTTTGAGTAGTAGCCGCTGAGTGAGGGGTAAAACAACATCGGCATCACCTAGGTTGGACCAAGTGTAGTCTGGTAATGTTGCTATGAAATAGGCAGCTCCACGGCCGTGAAGTTCGCGTGTTAGAAATGGGCTGTCATTACTCCAGTTCGCTAGGCTGGTGCCTTCCGTGAGGATTTCTCTACGTTTGATCGCCTTGAGCTTACCGACTGGAATGGGAGTGCCGTCTTCACCATTGCGTAATGGTCCGTCACTGCGATCCCAGTCTTGGACAATGAAATATTTAGCAGTAGAGGATTTACTAACGAGCCCCCACCGGGTGTTAAGGAAGGACTGATCTTCAGTGCTTGTCGGTGGATAAAAGGCAATAATTCCACCTTTGTTTATGAAGTCTATGAGTGGAGCTTGTGCGCCTTCCTCAGGAAGTGGAGCCTGCCACACAACGAGCGAGAGTGTGTCCCATGGAATGCTTTCGTGAGGGAGGTAGGTTTTGGCGTGTTGACTAGCATAGCCAGGCGGAGCTGAAGCCAGACTGAGGTAATACTGAGATTCAGATTTTGCTGCAACAATGGCGGTGTGAACCGGGAGTTCTACGCCGTAGGAAAAGTAGGCGGTGTTGTCTCTAGAGTTCGTGTCCGCAGGAAGTTGAATGTAGCCGTAACCTGACTTTCCAGAAAGAGGTAAACGTTTGGTGAACTTCATGACGCCACCGGAGATCGTCACATTCTCAGTACTCTGGGCCCCATTGAGTGAGAGAGTGAGTGGGATTTCTTGCTGGCTGGCTTCAGTAGACTGGGTGATTTCTAGTTCTAGCAGCAGTTCCTCATCGATGCGCTGTGCTCCGGCTAGTCCAATGCTTATGTTGCTAGTGGCTTCAGAATTGAGAGAGAGTACACGTAGGCTGGCTTGGCTCGAAAGGTTGTTCAGGCCGGCCCGGATACTACTCCATTTCCCACTCTGTGGCAGCCAGTCACTGTGTTGCATGTCTGATGCGACCCAGATTTCCGTTCTCCCCGTGTTGTTTTTTAGGATGTACTGGATTGCTGTATCTAGAAGTGATGGGATATTAGCGACGGTGTCGGTCGCCTTGGTTTGTGATATTTCATTGAGAGTCGACGGGCTCGCTATGGATATGGGGACGCCAGTTGCGCTATCGATGAGCACGAGCTTTGTGTCACCGAGCTCAGCAATAGAGCTTTGAGCTAGTTGAATGGCAGTTTCGCGTTTACTTATAGCACTTTCTAGCGAGCTTTGCTCCATCGATGCCGAGCGGTCGAGTACAAGGATGACCGTGTCTAGTTTACTGCCACCCCAGCTGAGAAATCCATTTGTTATGAGTGGGCGGGCGACAGCCATGACTAGCGCTGCAATTGCGAGAGCGCGGCAGGTGAGAATGATGATGTGTCTGAGCTTCTTTTTCCCGCGAGATTCACGGGTCGCTTTGAGGAGGAAGTCCATGGCCGCCCATTTGACGACTCGGTGCCGACGCCGGTTGAGCAAGTGAATGAGCACAGGAATTCCTAGAGCAAGCAGCCACCAAAAAAAGGCGTAGGATGATAGGAATGGGAAACTCAAGTTTGTATGCGTTAGAGGTTGTTAGCGTGTGCCTTTTTTGGGTAAACGATCTAGCAGGAAGGTGGAAAGCACACTTTCGTAACTCTCGGTAGTTCGGACTAGTCTGTAGTCAGCGTTTGCATCGTGGCAGCGACGTTTTATGTCGACGAGAAAGTCTTGGACAATTTTCCTATATTCATCAGCGATCAGCGTGGGTTCCGCTACAATAGGAGATCCATCTTCAAAGTCGACAAAGCGATGCGGGCGTTCGAAATCGAAATCGATTTCTTGTGGGTCCATGAGGTGAAACACTACGACGTCATGTTTGCGGTAGCGTAGATGTTGCAAGGCGTCAGAGAAGGCGTCCGGATCACAGAATAAGTCTGAAAGGATGACAATGAGACCGCGCCGTTGGATTTTCTCAGCGATCGCGTGTAGACCTTCGATGAGTCCAGTGTCTCCTTTCGGCGTGACTTCTGATAGAGTCTTGAAAATACTCTGGAGGTGAGAGGCTCGTCGGCGTGGAGGGATTTCTAAATCTAACTTTTTTGAGATACAGCTAAGTCCAGCGGCGTCGCCTTGGTGGACAGCTAGGTAGCTTAAGGTCGACGCTATTTGTCTGGCGAATTCGACCTTTGAAATTCCCTTGTCAGCAAACTCCATTGACCCACTGGTATCGACGATCATGTGAGCTAACAGGTTGGTGTCAGCTTCAAATTCTTTGATGTAGTAACGATCTGATCGAGCGTAGGCTTTCCAGTCGAGTCGGCGAGTGTCGTCGCCTTGAACGTATTTTCTGTACTCTGCGAACTCGACTGATGATCCGCGATTAGGAGATCGGTGGCGCCCAGCAACGTTGCCGAGCATGGGCTGCCGGCTTTCTAGTGGAATGGCTCCGAGTCGCCCTAGGACGGCTGGATCGAGGAAGGAATAATTCACAGAGACTGAATTGGGTTGAGTCTGTGAGGAGGCTTCTTATTGGTCGTCGTGCATTTCATTCACGAGACGTTCGACTACTTTGTTAGCTGTCATTCCTTGCGACTCGGCGGCAAAGTTTGTCAAAACTCTGTGGCCTAGTACAGGCATGGCGACGGCTTCAATATCTTCAAGCCTTGCCATGTAAGATCCATGGAGAGCCGCACGGGATTTAGCACCAAGTATAAGATATTGTACTGCTCGTGGTCCAGCTCCCCAGCCGACATATTCTTTCACCCACTCTGGTGATGAATCTAATCCGGGACGCGTTTTCCGTACTATGGCCACGGCGTAGTCGTAGATGTGATCCGGCACTGGCATGCGCCTAACTAGTTCTTGGTAGGCTATGACTTGCTCTCCCGTAAGTACGGCGTCTAACCTTTTCTTAATGACTCCGGTGGTCTCACGTGCGATGCGGCGCTCTTCATCTTCGCTCGGGTAATCAACATCGATTAGAAACATGAATCGGTCCAGCTGCGCTTCGGGTAGAGGGTAGGTGCCTTCTTGCTCGACGGGGTTCTGGGTGGCGAGAACGAAGAATGGTGGCTCTAAGGGATAGCTGTGACCCAGAGCTGTGACCCTGCGCTCCTGCATGGCTTCTAACATGGCTGCCTGAGTTTTGGCTGGGGCGCGGTTGATTTCATCGGCAAGCAGGAGGTTTGCAAAAATAGGTCCCTTGATGAACTGAAATTCACGTTTTCCATTTTCATTCTCTTGGATGATGTCAGTGCCGGTAATGTCTGAGGGCATGAGATCTGGAGTGAACTGGATACGGCTAAAGTTCAGCTCTAAACATTCTGCTACAGAGGAAACGAGTAATGTCTTAGCTAAGCCTGGAACCCCCATCAAAAGCGCATGACCACGTGCAAACAGTGCTATCGCTAATTGCTCAACAACAGTTTCTTGACCGATTATTACTTTGGCCAGTTCTTGTTTTAGCGAATGATAGCTGCGGCCTAGTTGGTCAATAGCCGCTACGTCGTCTGGAGGTAGTTGGTTGGGGTCGCTAGCGACTGGCTCAGAGATTTGGGTTTCCATGTTAAATTGTTAGATTTGGGTGGTATTTAAAAAAGGGTGCGCTGATTTGATGATTCATACCATTGCATAAATACGGGATCGTGCAACGATCTCTTGCAGAATTTTATAGTTCTTTAGGGTCGATGCCTCTAAGTTCGAAAATTCTTTGGATAGTCGATTCGATGAGGTTGTTAGGGCAGGAAGCTCCAGCGGTGACTCCGACGATGACATCTTTACTAGTATCTAGCAAGTTGGTGTATTCAGTTGTGATTTCAGATTTATGCTCGAGGTCAAAATGCACAATTTCTTGCAATGAGGTGAGTCGGTCTGAATTTTGGATAAAGAATGTGGGGAGTTCTTCTTGGCCGATTTCGACTAGATGTGTAGTGTTAGAGCTATTATACCCGCCGACCACAAGGAGTAGATCCATGTGGTTTTTGAGCATCTCAAAGAGGGCGTCTTGGCGTTCTTGGGTTGCGCCACAAATGGTATCGAAGAACTGGAAGTTTTCAGTTTTCCCATCGCGCTCGGTAATGGCCCGGCAGACGCGTTTCTGAATTTCTTCGGTCTCGCTCTTTAGCATGGTTGTCTGGTTGGCGACCCCTACTTTCTGGAGGTGGATTTCTGGGTCGAATCCTTCCGAGACCGCATGGCCGAAGCGCTTCATTAGATTTGCAGAGCTAATTTCCCCCTTGAGGTAACCGCAAAGGTAGTCGGTGTCAGCTAAGGTAAGAATGACGATGTAGTGTCCGTCTTTAGCGTCGCCGAGAGCTCGGGAGGCTGTGGCTCTGGTTTCTTCGTGGCCTGCTTTTCCGTGGATAATCGATGTGTAGCCTTGTTTCGCGTAGGTGCGGACTCGGCGCCAAACCTTCATAACATCTCCACAGGTCGTATCGACGATTGCAGCACCGCGTTCTTCGATCTTCTCGATGTAGCTGGTGGGAGCTCCAAATGCGGGGACGATGACGACGTCATCTTCAGTGAGTTGGTCGTATTGTTCATTCATTTCCTTCCACGGGAGGGAGACGATATTCATGTCTTCGAGCTGTCGGTTGACCTCTTGGTTGTGAATAATTTCACCGATCAGGTAGATACTGTTGTCCGCGAAAACCTTTCTAGCAGCGTAGGCTAGATCGATGGCGCGTTCGACCCCGTAGCAAAAGCCAAATTGGCGAGCGAGTTTTATAGTAGTGTGGCCTACTGTGAGTGAACCCTCATTTGCTCGAATTTTCTCTACAATAGAGGACTCGTAGTGGCGCTGGACCTCGGCCTGGACTTTCTCCATGACATCGGGGCGTCTGACGTTGATGCGCTTGCGTTTCTTTGGTGTGGCGTCGCTCATAAATTTATGGGTGAAGAATTGCGCGGAATGATCCGAGATGCACGTGTTATTTCTCTGATTTTCTTGAAAAGGGGAGAGAGAGTAGGAAAAAAAGCAGCCAACAGAGAAGCTCAAGGACTAGAATATACCACGGCCACGATGGAAAGTAGTCAAGCAAACTCGCTGTGTTTGGCTTGTGGTGAAGGTAACCAAAATTTGTTTCTAGTAGGAGATTTACAGTGAGTCCGACTACAAGGTAGATCTGACTGAGGCCGAAGACAAACCAGTGCGCTTTCGGACGTGGACGCCACAGCATAGCGAGAGGGAGGAAGAGCGCAGTGATGACAACGAAGCCGTGATTCCAGAAGAATGTTATAAATTCTGGCCTAGGAAATCCGTGCTGGAGGTTGGGGGTGAGCAGTCCTTGGAGGGTTCCTGCTAGCCCCCAAAAATAAGCAATTTCAGCGAGTTTTTGGGATTGTGTGAATAAGGCGATGCCGCCGATGATGGCCGCAAGGTCGCAAAGATGGAGCGGGAGGCTTGTCGGATAGGAATAAATGTTAGCAATCGCGATCTGTAGAGGATAACTAAGGAGTGTGCAGACAGCTAAGCCGTAGCGTAAAGGTTTGCGGAGTTTACTGTGCCGACGGTATAGAACGATGAGGAGCGAGGCCAGTGCTGCAATCGCAAGCAATGTCAACAGGTGCGTTACTCCAAATATTTCAAAATTATCCATCGTGTAGGGCTTTACCGCCTAGTCAAAGGTGCTGACTAGACGGAGGTCTCAGTGAGTTGAATCACACAGGTCTAATCTAAGCCTGTTGTTGATGTTTCGGCTGAGTCTTCAAGCTTAGCCAATTTCTTACTATTAGATTTTTCAGCAAGAGTCTGGATTACGAAGTAGAGCATTGGGACGACAATCATACCGAGGAGGGTTGCCGCTAGCATTCCGCCGAGCACAGCTGTTCCGAGAATCTGACGAGACTCAGCACCCGCGCCTGAGGCTATGACCAGTGGGATCACCCCAAGGATGAAGGAGAGCGCGGTCATGAGAACGGCACGGAAACGTAATTTCACAGCTTCACTGGCGGCATCAAATATACTGAGACCAGCCTTACGTTGCTCGCTGGCAAATTCGGTGAGAAGGATAGCGGTTTTGGCTGATAGGCCAATTAGTAGGACAATACCCACCTGTGTGTAGACATTGTTGTCCATCCCGCGAAGCATCACTGCAGCCACAAGACCTAGCAGAGCAACCGGTACTGCCATACATACTGAGATCGGTAGGGTCCAGCTCTCGTATTGAGCTGCTAGAACTAGATAGACCATCAAGATAGAAAAGCCGAAAGTCGCCATCATGCCACCCGATGCTTGTTTTTCTTGGAAGGAGAGTTCGGTCCAACTGTATCCCATGCTTGGTGGAAGTTCAGTATCTGACATGCCTTCCATGATCGCCATTGCTTGGCCAGAGCTAAATCCTGGTGATGGATTAGCCATGATCTTTACCGATGGATACATGTTGAAGCGAGTGATTGTCTGAGGTCCCAAGATCTCCTTCAAGGAACAAACAGCACCCAGTGGAATCATCTGGCCATTAGAGCCCCTCACATTGAGTCGCATGATGGCCTCGGGCTCGGCTCGGAAAGGACCGTCGGCCTGCGCTGTGACTCGGAAGACTCGGCCAAATTTCGTGAAGTCATTCACATAAGAAGAGCCTAGGTAAATCTGCAAGGTGTCGAAGACCGCCGTCATCGATGTTCCCGTGCGCTTTACCGCTTCACGGTCGATATCAATGTAGATTTGAGGGACCGATGCTCTGAAGGTGGAACGTACTTGTGAGAGACCTTGCTGTGAGTTTCCTGAGTGGGAGATTTGTCCAGCCACTGATTGTAGCTGTTCCAGCCCAGATCCAGATTTATCTTGCAGCATGTAGGTCAGTCCACCTGAGACACCGACACCCGGAAGTGAAGGCATTGGGAAGGCAAAGGCTGATCCATCACGCACGCCAGTGAGCTGAGTGTTAATTTTTTTGAGAATGTCACTCTGATGAAGTCCAGGTGCTTTGCGATCGTCCCAATGGTCGAATGTGATCAGGAAGAATGCTGTGTTAGAAGCTACAGCGCCGTCAACGATGGAGTAGCCGTTGACGGCTAGTGTGTTTTCCACTCCGTCCACTGAAGAAACGATTTCATCCACTCGCTCAAGAACTTCCTTGGTGCGTTGAGCTGAGGCTCCATCTGGCAGCTGGAGGTTAAGCATCGCCCAACCTTCGTCTTCTTGTGGAACGAATCCTGTCGGCAGCTGGCCAAGACCCAAGACTGCTAGAGTAGTCAATCCTATAAAGAGGATCATCCCCAGAGCCACCAGACGTAGGGCTTTTTTGACTATAGCTACGTAGCCTTTGTTTGCTTTATCTAGAGTTGTGTTGAAGAGTTTGAAGAAGCCCTTTGGCTCACTAGGTGATTGCTTGAGGAGAATTCCGCAAAGTGCCGGGCTGAGGGTGAGCGCACAAATGGAGCTAAACACGGTAGCGACAGAGATCGTGACAGCAAATTGTTTGAACATCGTACCTGTAATGCCGCCCATCATTGTCATCGGCACGAAGACTGATAGTAGAACGAGGGTGGTTGCGACAACTGGACCTGAAACTTCTTTCATCGCAGCTGTTGCAGCAGCTTTTCCTTTGAGGCCTTTTGATAGATGAACAAAGGTGTTTTCTACAACGATGATGGCATCATCCACTACAATGCCAATCACCAAAACGAGTCCAAAGAGAGTCAGTTGGTTGAGCGAATAGCCTAGTAGATTTAGTACGAAAAAGGTGCCGATGAGTGATACCGGAATAGTGACAGCTGGGATCAGGGTGGCTCTAAAGTTCTGCAGGAAAATGTAGACCGTCAGAATTACCAAAATGAGAGTCGCTATCAGGGTGGTAATCACTTCTTTAATTGAGGCGGTGATCACGTCGGTTGAGTCATAGACTGTTAGGTAGTCCACATCTTTTGGAAATGAGGATTTTAGCTCCTCTAACTTGGCTCGCACTCCAGCAGCCACATCCATGACGTTAGATCCTGGGATCTGGAAAATAGCGATAGTGGCTGCTGCATCACCATTGATCTTTGATGAAAAATTGTATGTGTCAGCTCCTAACTCAACCCGAGCGATGTCTCCTACTCGGATTGTGCTTCCATTTTCGCCAGTGGCGACAACGACATTTTCGAACTCTTCAACATCTTCTAGGCGTCCAAGAGTGCTGAGTACGAACTCGGAGGCTGTGCCGTCGGGCGCTGGAGTAGCACCTACTTTACCTGCTGCAACTTGAATGTTTTGTTCGCGGATAGCGGCGATGACATCGCTAGCTGCTAGATTACGGGCCCGGAGTTGGTCAGGCTTGAGCCAAACACGCATACTAAATTCACCAGAACCATAGACAACCACATCACCGACTCCTGGAACACGCGCAATTTCATCGCGGATGCGTAAATTTGCGTAGTTACTGAGATAGGCGTCGTCGTAGGTGCCATTAGGAGAGGTGATACCCGCGTAGAGAACGGAGTCAGTGGATTTTTTTTTCACCGTGACACCTGTGCGTTTCACCTCCTCAGGCAGGCGTGATTGTGCAATAGAGACGCGGTTTTGTACCAAGACGTTTGCGACATCGAGGTCAGTTCCTGGCTCGAAAGTGACGGTTAGAGTCATGCTGCCGTCGTTGGCACAGACGCTAGACATATAGATCATGCCTTCTACTCCGTTGACTTCTTTCTCAATGGTTGCCGCAACTGTGTCCGAAACGGTCGCTGCATTTGCCCCAGCATAGACGGCTGAAACAGTGATGGTCGGTGGAGCTAGGTCAGGATAACGTGCAATAGGTAAACCAACCAAGGCTACCGATCCAAGCACAACTATAATGATCGAGAGTACCGATGCGAATATCGGGCGATCGATGAAGAATTTACTAAACATAATGAGCGGTAGTTAGTGGTGGTTGATGACTAATTAGACTCGTCTTGTTTTGCTCTGAGTGCAGCCGGTTGTTCGGCTTTGCCCGTGAAATTCGAGCTCATCTCGGGAGTCACCACGGCACCTTCCCTGACACGCTGGAGTCCGCGGATGATCACGGAGTCGTCTTTTTCTAGACCGCTAGTGATGATAGTGTCGCGAACGGGAACGGCTGTCTTGTTTGCTTGCTCGCGTAGTACAGTAGCGTCAGTGACGACACCTCGTCTATGTACTATGTTTTTTGAATCAACGACCCATACGTAGCTGCCCCCAATGTCTTGCAGTACACTGACGGCTGGTACCATTATTGCGTTTTCATATACTTTTGGGTAACCAATTCGAGCAAAAAGCCCTGAAGAGAGAGTGCCCTCTGTATTGGGGAAGACTGAACGGACAACAGCCGTACGCGTACTTACGTTGACTTTGTTATCGATGAAATCAATCACGCCGAGATGTTCGTAGATTGTGCCGTCGGCTAGTTCTAGTCGCACCTGGCTAAGGCTGTCGCTGAGATCCTTGTTTTCAGAACGACGGCGGTAATATTCTAACATGGTGCGCTCTGGAACTTCATAGTAGGCTCGTATAGATGATTCATCAACCACGCGAGTTAGGAGTGTGGGTTCGCTGTTACCAACAAGGTTACCTACGTCCACCATGGTGCGGGCTATTCTCCCGCCGATAGGTGATTTGATAGCAGTGTATGAGAGATCAATGCTAGTAGTTTCTAGACCCGCCTTAGCTTGTGAAACCAGAGCCATAGCGTTATCTACTTCGGCTTGGGCTGTCTCGATGTCGAGCTCTGAGACTGCTCCAGTTCCAGCTTTCTTTAAGCGGCCGAGTGTAGCATTTGCAATTCTTAGTGCTGCTTCAGCTCTAGCTACATCACCTTTTGAGGCGGCTACTGACGCTAAGTAGGGTGCCTGTTCAATCAAGAAAAGGTCAGCATCTTTTGAGACGACTGAGCCTTCTTCAAAGAAGGTCTTTTCGAGAATTCCCCTGACTCGAGCACGGACTTCTATTTCAGAGACTCCAGCGAGTGTGGCTGGGTAGTTAGTATAGACAGTTTGGTCTTTAACCAGAGGTTTTGCTACAGTGACCTTCGATGGCGGTGGTGGCGCAAATTCGTTTTTAGGGCCACAGCTAACAAATGTTAGTGATGAGGCTACAACGACGAAAGGGAAAAGAAATTTTTTAGTGATCATGGTGCAGAGGATAGAGTGTGGTGAGGTTATTTTTGAATGGCAACTTCAGGCATGACTGTGCCGCCACCTAGAGATTTAAATAAAGAGACGTATGCGGCAGAAAGGACGCCCTTGCTAGTCGCAGCAGTGTCCTGACTATTGAAAATGGTTCGCTCGGCATCGAGCACATTTTGAAAATCGACTAGGCCTTCTTTGTAATTCGTTTTAACTAGATCCACAGTCTTGGTCGCTGATTTTACTGCGTCATTGAGTGCAGAGAGCCGGTCGCGTTCGTAAAACGCGGAGGAGAGACTGGTTTCTACATCTTCCACCCCGTGTAAGACCGCTTGCTCATAGGCATAGAGAGCTTGCTTCGTGCGGGATTCTTCGATGCGGACTTGTGAACGGATGCGTCCAGCGCTGAAGACGTTCCACTTGAAGCTCGGCCCAAAACTGTATCCACCGGACGCGCCATCAAATAAATTTGAGGTATTTGCCGCGGTGAAGGAGAAATCGCCAGCCAGTGCAAATCTAGGGTAGAGGTCAGCTTCAGCCACTCCTATACGCGACGTCTGAGCTGCGAGTTCGCGTTCGGCCCGGCGGATATCTGGGCGCGAGCGTAATAAGTTAGTTGGGAGACCTATCCCAGTCTTGCTAGATGGTATAGGGATTCCTTTTGAGTTCTTGACTAGAGATTCACCCTTTCCAGCATATTTACCTAACAATGAGGATAGGCGATTGAGCGATCTGGCGCGCTCGGCACGGAGCTGGGGGATGAAGGCTTTGGAGTTTGCTAAGTTGGTTTCAGCTTGGCTAACATCTAACTCAGGTGAAAGGCCTGCTTTGAATCTCTCACGTGTGAGCTCTACTGATTCTCGCTGGTTCTCGATATTGTTTTTAGCCTGTCGGATACGCTCCTCATAAGTTCGGACCTCGATATAGCTATAGGCAACTTCAGAATAGAGCGTTACCAGTGTGTCTCGGTAGGCTTCTTCTATGGCTTCGGCTGTGGCGTCTGAGGACTCGATGGCTCGTCTGACTCCACCAAAAAAGTCTAACTCCCAACTAGCTGCCGCACCAGTTGACCAATTTTTATAATTCTGCCCAGCAATGATAGATGAAGGTTTAGAGTTCTCACTTTGGCTGGCACTGTTATATCCACCATCGAGGTCCACAGTTGGAGCTAAACCACTGCGAGATATTGTACGACCTTCTTGCGCTTCGATCACGCGTTCAAGAGCTATTTTGACGTCTGGATTCGCTTGTGAAGAAAGATCTATCAGCTTGTTTAGAGTAGGGTCATTGAATTTTGTCCACCAACTTTGTAGCGAAGAGGAGTGTGAGCGCAGGTCACTGGTGAGTGACTGATGCCAAGTGTCAGGCAACACGATCTCAGGGCTTTGGTAATTTCTGCCAACAAGCATCGTATTACAACTGCTGAGGAACGTGGCCCCTATGGTGACAGATGCAGCAATGCTGGCTAACTGAAAACGAGATAGACTATTCATACGTGATAATCTCTACCCTTGGGAGGGGCTATGTAAAGAGTCAATTAGCTACGTGTTGCTAGAATTATCATACAATCTGCAATGAGAGGTAGTTAGGTTTAGCAGTGAAGCTAATGTGAATGGTGCATACTAAGTGCAGTGTTTCAACTGTGTGCCAGATGAGTGAGGTAGCTTACGTGGAAATACGAATATTGCCTGAAGTCGGAAGCTGAATCCATCGAGCCCATTATCCGTGGTTACAGCCCAGTGTCCACAGCCAGCCGAAAGGCTGACTGGTAGTTCACCTAATCGTACGATTTTGGATACATTGATGTTGATTGGGACTGCGAAATTGTCGGAGATCCAGTTGTGGGTCATCTCAGAAGTCAAAGAGAAAGCCGGCGCGTTTGGTATTGTATAGGGTAAGCGGTCAGTATGCGGCCCTTGGGTTCTACTTGCTTAGGAGGCTTTGTTTTTTGCCGATTTAGGCTGCGCTTTGAGCCGCAGGGCTGACTACTGGATTTTGCTATGAGGTGAGTTACATTCTTGG
>Ga0233410_10000041_pt1 | contig 40798 bp, 39 predicted proteins | sample Na_anoxic_1_MG_FD_179869 | JGI IMG/M metagenome (GOLD analysis project Ga0233410, IMG submission 179869) | Seawater microbial communities from Saanich Inlet, British Columbia, Canada - Na_anoxic_1_MG | ecosystem: Environmental > Aquatic > Marine > Inlet | place: Canada: British Columbia...
CAAATGAATCCCAATACAACACAAACGGGAATGTTTACTTGCTGGTCCTCAACTGTTAATACAACTTGCGGGACCACACATAATACAATAGAAAAAGCCGAAGAACACTGCGTGTCTTTACGAAGCGCCACCTTTATCTCTTTAGCGCTCTTGAATCTCTCTGTCGATAAACAGGGTGGTAGGCTTTCTTATACGAACCTATACGGGCTCTTTAGGCCATTGCGTGTTACAAATCGTAGTAGACGGAAAGAGTTCCCGACGGCCCTTGGCCTAATCCTGGATAGGCAAGTTTTTCAAGGTAAAGTACCCAAAATAGGTGACTGTCCCCGGCTTCTCAAGGATAAAGGCTGGGATGTAGTAGCAGACCGGATATTAACCGCTAACAGCGCCCAACTTCCCGGAGAAAAAACCGATGAAGCGACGAAGCGTTTGGTGTCTCTCTTCCGTATCCTTGTTCCTGGTTGGTGGAGCACACCGTTAGATACGGAGGCTCGCTGGCTTAAAGCCACGAAGGCAGGATCAATGATAGTACCCTCTTTTTCGGACAAGATGTTGGCTGATTTAAGCGTTCTTCCTGTGTCACCTGAGCCTGTGTCACCTGAGCCTGTGTCACCTGAGCCTGTGTCATCTGAACCAAACCAAGATGAGTCAGATTCGCTATTGAACATCGGAGCATTGGCTAACCTTGTTTCAAAGCGTATGAATCTGAGTGTTCTTGAAGACCGGGTAGAGGAAAAAATCAAACGCCTTATTGACGAGCGGGTGCCTAGTACCCTGTTTGTCAAGACATCCGACACATCTTCTGTTAAAATTTCTGGCCATGTTCATAAGGAGTTTAAGAGAACAACGCAATTGGCAGGTATACGAGAAAATATCCTCTTGGTAGGACCCGCCGGTTCAGGGAAAACGACTCTGGCTAAACAGGTAGCCGACGGTTTAGGTCTTCCGTTTTTCGCTATGAGCCTGTCTGGGGGAGTAACAGAAAGCGCCTTCAAAGGACGGTATGTTCCTTCCGGGGCTGGGGGTTGTTTTGAATTCAGGTCTTCTCCTTTCATCTCTTTCTATGAGAATGGTGGCGTTGTTCTCTTAGACGAGTTTGATGCTTGTGATGAGAATGTTTTAGTAAGCCTCAACACAGCGCTGGACAACGGTTATCTTGATCTACCTGATCGGAAAGAGGCCCCGATGGCCACAAGACATAAGGATTTTGTCTGTATAGCAAGCGCTAATACTTATGGGGCAGGTGCTAATAGGATGTATTGTGGTCGCAATGCCCTAGATGGTGCGACCCTTGATCGTTTCCAGGCCGGCCTCATCGAAATGGACTATGATAAAAAGCTGGAGAAAACCCTTATCAATGATGAGTCTTTCAGAGAAGCGGTCTGGACTCTTCGTTCCTCTGTTATTAAAAGAAAACTGCGCCGCTTAGTAAGTACACGGGTCGCTGTTCGTCTGGATAGGCAGATATCTTCGGGCATTATTACTAAAGATCAGGCTATTCGGCAGCTTCAGTGCGGTTGGACTGCGGACGAAAAACAGGCGGTGAAGTAATGCAGAAAAAGCCTGATTATACAGCGTCTAAGCTTCGTCGCCTTACTCGTCCGAAACAGGGGTCCTTTGAGACTAAACAGAATATTGTCTGGTTGACGAACGAGGATAGGCTCCATCCCTTTGAAAGACTTGCACCTGATATTTGGTCGAGCGGGGTAAGCGGGGATCCCACTAAAGAATGTCCTCGATTCCGCTCCATCGGTACGAAAAAATACATTAATGCTTATATGCTCAAATCATCAACGAAGGGAACCAGTTGGTACGGAAAAGATAATTCAGGTAAATTAATAAAGAGCTGGGCACAGGTTCAAGATCTTATCGACCATGGCTGGGGTGAAGGGATGGATGCGATAGACAGCTTATCCATGAGCATATCGGAAGAGATTAAAACAAACCCTCAGATCATGCCCTCTCGGAAAAGAGGCAGGGTCTTTGGTGATTCAGGAGGAGAGTTCTCCCTAGATCGTTTCTATACCCGAGGCTTTGAAGAAGCCTGGTTGGATAAAAAAAGAATCCTTAGAGGGCAAGGGCCTGTTGTGTCACTGATGTTCAACATTAGTACAAGTTGTACGACCTCTGCTAGATCTGGAATGTGGAGGGGAGTAGTCGCGCTTGCTTTAGCCGACGCCCTTTCAGAGGCGGGGTATTCTGTTGAAATTGTTATGGCCCACCTCACTAAGCCCAAGAAGAAGGAAGACGGAATCGATGTATTCCTTACCCAGCTAAAAGCACCAGAAGAACCCCTAAGGCTTCATGTTCTAAGCTCTGCCGTCTCTATGGCAACTTTTAGAACTATCGGCTTTATGGAAACCTGCCTAAGCCACTCCGATGCGGAGATCGATGGCTACTTTGGGATGCCTTATAAGGAGGCCTTTACCGTACCTTCAAACTGGGGTTTAGAGGGAAGACCCCTATTACTATCCGCTTGCTGGAATGAGGAAGAGGCCAGGACTACCTGTAAGTCCGCAATCAAACATCTAATTAAATGAAAATAGTCTTTGATATAGAAGCGGATAATCTTCTTCCTGGTCTTACAGAGATCTTCTGTATCTGCACAGAAGATGTAGACTCTGGGGAAGCGCACGCTTTCCATGATGATCCTTTGATTCCACGGAACGGGACGGTTTATCAGGGTATTGAATACCTAAAAAAGGCCGATGAGCTGATAGGCCATAACATTATCGGCTATGACTTAAAGGCTCTTCAGCGCTTATACCCCAGCAATCAGTGGGAACAGGTGTTCCTATATGATACTTTAGCAGTAGTGGGTCTTCTCTTTCCTGGTGATGAGCTAAAGATTCGGGATATCCCTAATAACCGTATACCAGGGAAGTTGAAGGGAAGACGCTCTTTAGAGGCCTGGGGGTATCGACTAGATTCTCCTAAATTAGAAATACTATCCTTTCGCTCTTTCTCAGAAGAGATGCTTTCTTACTGTAAACAGGATGTTAGTCTAAATCACAAGCTTTATAAGTTCTTAATAAAGAAGGATGTACCGGAGAAAGCTCTTCATATCGAGCTAGAGTTTTTTAAACATATCCAAGATCAGATTGAATTGGGTGTTCATGTGGATGAGGAAGCCCTCGACAGGTTGATAAAAGTTCTCACCATTGCACAAGCAGAAGCTGCCGATGCGCTAGCAAAATATTTTACGCCTATTCAGGTTCCTGATATACTAGAATCTCTAGAGGCTTTCAATCTACGCAAGCGAGAGAGCAAGCACCCTTCTCGTCTAAAGAGAAAAACTATACAGAAGGCTGCATACAGAGTATTCAACCCGGCCTCTCGAATACAGATCGCTAATCGCCTCCAAGCGGACTATGGGTGGGTTCCCGATCCTAAACAGCAGACCCCCTCTGGAAGACCCAGAGTAGATGAGGCCGTACTGAAGGAGCTTCCTTATGAATGCATACCAGCCCTAGTTCAGTATCTTCTGATCTCTAAGCGTCTTGGCCAAACATCTGTAGGTAAGGCTTCTTGGCTAAACATGATATCAAAGACCGGTAAGCTTCATGGATATGTGAATCACCAAGGAACAGTCACAAGTCGATGTTCGCATAGTAAGCCGAATCTGGGTCAAGTTCCTAGAGTAGGCAACCCTTTTGGAGAGGAGTGTCGAGCAGTGTTCATCCCTAAACCTGGGTGGCTTCTTACTGGTTGTGATGCTAAGGGCCTAGAACTGAGAATGCTGGGCCACTTCACGGTGCCTTTCGACGGCGGGGCATTCCGCGATATGGTGCTTCTCGGAGATCCCCATACAGCGAACATGAAAGCCCTCTCGCTTACGGATAGAAATCTTGCAAAGACTTGGTTCTATGCTTGGCTCTATGGCGCTCAGGATGGAAAGCTATCTTCGATTCTAGGCTGTACATCTAAGGAAGCAGCAGAGACCCGGCGCTCTTTTGAAGAGAAGATCTCCGGTCTTAGTAAACTGAAAACTTCTTTAGAAAAAGGACTTATTGAAGGGGGGATGGCTTACTATAATATTAAGTGGGGAAAAAGAAATCTTGTCCTGAATAAGAATGCCCAACTTCGGGGATTAGATGGACGAAGAATACCCTGCCGTTCTCCCCATAGCCTACTGAACGCCTATAACCAGAGCGCTGGGGCGGTTCTTGTAAAGGTGGCTACAAATATCTTTCATAAAAAAATGGCTTTTGCGGGCTGTTTTAAGAGGCATGACTATAACATGGTGCTTCATGTTCACGATGAGTTTCAGTTAGAACACCCGCCTGAAGGGACGCCGCTGATCTGTGCTTCTGCCGAACAGGCTTTTCGTGAGGCCGGCCAATTCCTTAATCTTCAGTGTCCCATGGCTGGGGACGCTAAAACCGGGGCCAACTGGTCCGAAACCCATTAGTACTATGTCACATCAAAAGACTGTTTTAACGATGATTGCTGTCGCTCATATTGAGTGTATTCTTGACAGGAGGCCTAAATAATGAAAGCTCTTATTGATGGCGATGTTTATCTCTATCAGGCGGTTCATCGTGGGCTGAATGCTGTTACTTTTGATGGCGAACACTATACATATGGCTTTCACCTCTCAGAGCTTTTGGATGATTTTAGAGCCTCTGTCGAGGGGATCTGTCTCAGCCTAAAGACACTATTACAGACAGACATTTCGCCTGTAATCTGTCTTAGCTCTGGAATGAACTTTAGAAAAGAAAGAATAGATACACAGTATAAGGCCAATAGAAGTGAAAGAAAACCCCTAGCATTAGGGGTTCTTCGGGAAGCTGTTATCGATCACTGGTTTCCTGAGATTGAACCAGGCATGGAGGCTGATGATGTCATGGGTATTCTACACACGAAGACCCCTAAGAAAAATACTATAGTATGCAGTATAGATAAAGATATGTTTACTCTACCTGGCTATTACTATAATACAGACCACCAAGAGCTTCACGATATCTCTAGGAAAGAAGCAGAGGAGTATTTCTTACGGCAGGTTCTAGCTGGAGACCGTGTGGATAACTACTTTGGCTGTCCCGGTGTAGGAGAAAAAACAGCTCATAAACTATTTGACGAGCATGGGTATTCTTGGGCTACTGTACTGGAGGCCTATAAAAAGGCAGGACTTTCTTACAGGGATGCCCTACGGAATGCGCGGTGCGCCTTTATTCTTCAGGCTGATAGCTATAATACGACAACTAAACACATAACCCTATGGACCCCAAAATGTCTGAAACTGAAATGACTTCTGAAAATAACCTTTCTAAAGCTGAAACTTCAATGTCTACGGATCGCTTAAATGCTCTCAAGAATGAAGAGGCGGCTATTCGTGTACGGAGGAATCTTGCTGCTACCAAAAAGCGGAACGCTCCTCAAGAAGAACCCAAAGCGTTCTGTGTTCAGGACTCAGGCAGCCGTCAAGAGTTCATTGGTGGCTCTGTAAGGGACACTCAGGAGGGAAAGGGACGCTATGATCTTATAAGTCCTATCGCTCTTCATCGCCTTTCTATGGTCTGTCAGCAGGGTGCTCAGAAGTATGGTGACAGGAACTGGGAAAAGGGGCAGCCTCTTTCACGCTTTATGGACTCCGCTAAGAGACACCTGAATGATTATCTTCTCGGATATCGAGACGAAGACCACCTCTCTCAGGCCGTTTGGAATATTATGGCTCTGGTTCATACCGAAGAAATTATCCTACAGGGGGGCCTCCCTGCCTTTCTAGCTGATCTACCTGATTATACGACTGTACCTGAAGAAGTCCCTTTTTAAGGTGCCCAGCGCTTAGCGCTTCGGCTTCCCATTGACAGACCTCGGTTTGCTTCGGCAGTCCGGGGTCTTTTTTTAGAGCCAAATACAGAGATTAGGCTTTGCTCTCTAAACTGATCATCTAGTTTAGTATCTTTTTCTTTAGCTGTCCTCTCTACATCTAAGAGCGCTTGATCTGCCCACCAGGATACCCCCATAGAAACCGCTTCAATACGATCATCGTGGGGAAGAGCACCTCTATCCTTAGTAAGGCGGCTCATTTGGTAGGTTAGCGCGTAGGTCTGCCACAGGTCTCCTAAAGATCCCTCTGAATCCCGCAGCTTTCGGTAGTCTCTTAAGAGAGCAGCCTTATCAATCACAAGCCTATGCTGATTCATTATAGGCTCTAGATTACCGATTATCCTTAGTTCTTTTCTTGTGTGTACGCGAACCTCTTCAATTCCGCACATCCAGGTATTTTGAAGAATTGGCGTAAGGAGCTTTGTGAACATACCATTCCCAAAGTTATCCTCGGCCACTACAAGAGAGACTCTGTATACTCTTGCGGTCTCTGCCAGGGAATGAAGAACGGCATCATCATATCCTCCTCCTTGAAAACCCCCAAAGTCTAGAACATAGTACATACCATTCATACAGGCCACAACAGCCCAGGCAGTTTCGTCTTTTCCTCTACCGGAGGGATCAACAAACAGGCCAATTGCAGTGTACTTCTGATAAGACATCTCTTCAGGAATCGGGCTATGTAAGAACTGCCCGTCTCTTCCTAAATGTGGAATATCTAATTGTCGAGATTTTCCCGTAGCCCAGTGAAGTATAGGAGGGGCAGCATCTCTAGGCAGATCAACCACTAAGAGATCGTTCAAAGAGAGCGGCTGCTTTAGATCATCCGATAGTCTCGTATCCAGCATAAACTGGAGAGCAAAACCCGACTTCCCATAAGTAGTCTCAAATTGAAGAAGCTCTTCTTCAGAGAGGCCTCTTTCTGGATCTGTCTGAATCGTGCTATAGAAAAGAGAAGACCCCCCAGAGAGATCTTCAGTCTTCAGCCTCTTAGCTAACATCGGTGCTAGCTGCCCCAGCGGATGTATGGCATTCTCAGGGAAACGGACAGGCCAAACCCAACCAAGAAATCCCCGCCTCTTTACAAAATCGGCGTAAACGGTCTGCTCATTCTGAGGAGTACCCAGAATAACCTGCTTCCCTCCAATATTGATTATAGCCTCAAACTCTTTAGACCTCTCGGCCAGCTTCAGCCGAGCCATCGGAGTATCTGAGTTCTTAGGGATCTCTATATCATCACCCACTATTACATCTGCGTGGGAACCAGCCATCTGCCCCAAAACACCAATCGATTTCACAGATGGGTTATGGTCAGGAAGAACTCCCCCAATATCAAAAGCAAGTCCAGAGCAACGCTGCGAGGCTTGAGGAATCATATGGCTCAGCAGGGGCATACCGTAAACCAACTGAAGAGTGAACTTTGTAAATTCATTCGCCCTTCCAGAGCTTGCTGAAACGACCAGAATCTTTTTATCCGGCCACCAGTAAAGAATCCAAAGTGCAAAGGCAGAGCATACCCAGGATTTACCCGCCGCTCGGTAAGCAAAAAGACATAGCCGATCTCCTCCTTTTTGAAGGAATCGGGCCATGTCATACTGCACCTTAGACGGGGTTTTCCCGAGGAATTCCCAGACAACAAAAAGAAAGAGCCTAAAGTCTTTCAGTCTTTCATCCCGCCCTTGGAGGTCCTCAGGAAAGTCCCAATTTCCTTCAGTGGTCGAAAAGGAGCCTGTAAGGCCCTCTAAGGGATCGGGGGCGTTCTGTGGGGCAGAGGGCTCAGGGATCATTTGGTGAGCTTACAGGTGCCTATAGGGCCTCTTCTTCCGGGTCAAAGTAGGGCAGATTGGATACAATAGAGGCCACCTCATTAGCGGAAGCCCTTCTGTCTGCGGACTCAGCGTTTATGCCTTCGTCCTTTAGGAATTTTCTTACAGCTTCGAGGATCTCTTTATCTGGCCCAGAGGAAAGCATAAGCTGAAGATTCTGAACATACAGATCATATAGCTGTAAAAGAAGGTGCTGTCTGTCGAGCACTAGACTGCTTCCTTACGGATGGCGCGTCTTCGGTCACGGACGCGATCAACCCCAAGACCAGTAGCTAGGAGACTGCTCGCATAGAGGAGGAGACTCACCGGATCTGAAGGGATTTTTTTAGCAGCTTCTAAAGAGGCATCAATTCGTACAGCGATATCTTCAAAGACTTCTTGGTACTCCTCATCTCGGGTATCTGCCGCAATCATAATATGAGCGGCAGCCTCTTCGTTGTCTTCTTCTAAGGCTCTCAGCGCCTCGTCTTGAAACTCAAGAGATGCTTCTTGAACTCGGCGGAGATCAGCCTGGGTTACACATCCCGCTGTTAGAAAAAGAAGGGGGATAAAGTATTTCATAGGGATTGAAGCTTTTGAAGTAAGGTGCCGATAGTAGAGCCAAGAGCCGCAGCAGCAGAGGCCCAGATAATCATCCGCTTTTCTACTGCATTTAAACGAAAGGAAAGATCTTTTAGATCTTGAGTATGCTGTCTCCCTAAAGATTCCTGAGTTTTTTGGAATATTTCCCAACGAACTTCCCTCTCTGAGAGCATCTCTAGACCATCATCCAGATATTCACAGTACTGTCAGCGGTTTGACCAGTACAGTCCTCAATCTCAACACGCATCTCAGGGAACGGATCGACTTCAAGGCTATAGCTTCTGTCCGTCCCCACCGACATAAAAGCGGCTGATTCATCAACAGTCGCAACGGAGATCCAGCCCATATCCGGGTGCATTCTACCAGAGATCCGGATAGTAAAAGTTTTAGTGCCGCCGTTTATCAGTTTATCTGCGTGGATACCCACAAGAACCTTATCTGCTAGGGAGGGATGAACATTGATAACATCAGTTGGTCCCCCGCCAGTAACAGTCGAACCGGATAGAACGGCATCGGTAATGACCCGATGAGGGGCAGTTAGATTTGAACCCATAGCGATGTTGTAAAAGTAGATGCGGTTAGCTGGAGAAGAGCAACTCGTAAATATGGAAAAGCTGAGTAAGTATTAGTGTAGTAGTTAGTCGTGCCGAGAGTGTTCACGCTGAAGTCGCCCACCAGCACAGTGTCTAGGGGCAGCCAAAGGGTGGAATCAAAAGAGCCAAAAACTACCCAGGTAAAAGTCCCACTTGGCAGGGTGGCAACAGGGGACTCTATTACCACCCGCACTAGATCGGAGGGCTTCGATATTACAGCAGTATCATAAGTATTACCTACATCTGCGGTGGTCAGACCTTTATTTACGAGAAGATATTTTACGGGCGGGGGTCTATAGGACATTAGAGGTCAAAGGGGAGAAAGTCAAAGGAGCCCCCGTAGGACAGAGTCTGTCGAGATCTCCGCTGTTTAAGAACTTCTGTTTTTAGATCAGGTAGCTCTCGCATAAGAGTCTGGAAAGCACGGGTACGGAAAGCCCCAAGCTGCTGTCTGAGGAGTTTGATACGATCTGAGTCTCCTCCATCCTCACCGGATCGTGGGTTTAGACGCTGATAACCAGGCGTCATGATAAGGCTACGCATAGAGTCTTTAATTGTTTTTCCACTGATACGGACAGACCCTGTCAGCTCTTGCCATCTGTCGAAAGCACTTTGGGAAGACCGAGTACGGAAGGCTAGCAGGTCTACACCCTCCACCAAGGTCTTGGGAGGAGTAAAACCGTGCTTTAGATTTGCCATTTCTTTGTTTACGATAGAATCCGAAACCTCTGAAATAGCAATAGGCATCCAAAGATTCATGATTGAGCCAATAGTATCTGTTCCTAAGCGCTTTGTTCTTTCTATGGGCTCTCCAAAGATATTCCTGTAGGGTTCAATATTTGAGCTGATACCTGGAATTCGGCGGGCCACCTTATCAAGAAGACTTCTAGCCTGCCGGGAGAAAGGATCGACCGTATCAGCTATAGAACTCACAAACTGGGGTGAAGGGGGGAAAGAAGCCGCGAGGTCTTGGAGAAGACCCAAACCGCTGGTCTCGGGGGCGTAGAGGGCGGCAAAGGCGTTACGAAGCCCTGTCAGATAAGACTTTTGGGTGAGGTTGTTTAGATTGGCTACTATAAAACCGCCAAAAGCTTTCTGTAGGCCTTCTGTCTCTCCGTTGTCCGCGTAGGCTCCGTAGTGAACCATATCGGCTACACCGCCCATGACAGAGGCAAGGGGGTCCATCCGCTCATAGGAAACATACGCATTACCCATCCGAATACTGTAGGGCCTCCACCCGGCCTGCATCAGGGTCCGTCTTTGATTCGGATCAATAGGTCCCCGGCCTGTAATTTTTCCTTTATAGGCGGCAGCACCGAAAGCGATCATAGAAGAGGAAGCAACGGCAAAGCGCCCTCTGGCCACATTCCTAATACGGGGGTCTGCGCTATAGTACTCCATTAAGTACTTCTTACGAAAAGCAACCAGTCCGGGGGTTTCTGCGTCTTTTAGAGCGATAGAAGCTAAGAAAGTAATAGGGGAGTACGCTTCTTTTGCGGCGAAGGTTAGAATATTTATCGGCGTCTTGATAAAAGGAGCCACAAACCGCAAAAGGGGGTGTGCCCCAACGACCTTGACGGAAGTATGTCCGGCTGAGCCGAACGGTAGAGTGCTTTTGAAAGTGATCTCATCAGACCGTGCGGCAGCAGCATCAGCCATAGCGAGGCGACCCGAAGCAGAAGCCTCCTTGAGCCTAATAAGATATAGCTCTTTCGCCCCTTGGGGAGTAAGCAGACCAGCGTTTCGCTTCTCAAGCACTTCGTCTAATAGCCTCTTTTCAAAGACTTGTGTGGTTAGCAGCAGCTCATCAACGAAGAATTTATCAATAGAATCAGCCACTCCCTTTTCAATAAGATTATCAGGAACACCCGAAGCGCGGAGTTCTAATCGCAAGGATTTCTTTAGATGAACTCGGACATTAGAACCGGTAATAAGTTCATCAGTGCTTACAATCCCCCGTGTAGGCAAACTAACAATCGAATCAAGAAATTCGAAGATAGACCGTGCCCATACAGGGCTGTCTGGATGAAGCTCTGGAGCGAAAGTGGTAGGGACCCTCTGATTCTCTATTTCTCTATTCCTTTCTAGCTGTCGCTGAGCCGGTTTATCCTGGGCTTTGAACTCATTAAACTTTGCACTCTTCGGCATAACCTGAGAGCGTCCGGTCCTCAGGGCCTCTTTGGAACTGCCAAAGAAGCTATGCAGAGAAGTCACCAGCTCAGTTATTTCAGTAATGGCATCTGTGATAGCCCCCTTCTGCCCGCTGAGTGCTCCCCCAACCCCCTCCTGAACAGAGCGAAGAACCCCTGTAGCAAGAGGAGAAATAAAGTTAGTAGTGAGGGAACGGGGGCTAGAAAGAAGAGAGTTGATGAATACATCTTGAACCATCTGAAGAACTGTTGGCGGAGCACCAGTGAGGCTATTCACAAAAACACCAAACTGTGCTAGGTTTTTATCATCAGATAAAAGAACAAGAGTTTTCTCTAACATCTCTATTGTCTGGGCTTTATCTGCCCCAAAACTGTCCCTAACCAGCATCTCCAGATGGTTTGCTAGAGAATTAGCTAGCTCAGGCGGTGTTTCTCCCTTAGAGAAACTGACCACACTATCTAAGGCTTTCAGGTTTAGACCCGTCCCGCGTGTTGCGCCCCGAAGAATCGTATAGCTATGGGTCAGCTGCTGAAAAGATGCTATCCCCCTTGAGACTGCCAAAGAAGCGCTTAGATTAGCGGAGGCAGTTACACTAGAGCCAGCGTCTGAGCCCATGAGCTGTGCTGCTTTAGCCGTTTGTTCTAAAGCCTCTCCGATCTGTCTTTTAGCCACCATAGCCTGTTGGGTTAGAAGAGAGCGGTGCATTCTGATAATAAGAGCCTGTTCAGGAAGACTATCTGATACTACCTGCGCCATCTCCATCAGCTCATCAGCGGTGGTCCCCATGATTTCCGCGCTTTTTTCCGCATCTGTCCGCATCAACCGAAAAGCAATCTCATCTACTGGAATAGGAGCGGGGACAGACCCCGGAAGGACATTACCTTTTCGTCCCAAAAGTATTTGAGAAGTAGCCTTTAGGAAAGCTAACATTTCTATCGGCCCCTCTACGCGGGTTAGGTTTATACCTTCTCTCCGGCCTGTTGGAGGCTGTTTACCGGGAACCGTCTTAATAGTTTCTAGGGTTTCAATTCTCTGGTAAAGGTTCGAAAGCATATGGACGGCCTCTTCCTCACTGCCCTCTGTAAGCTGTGCTAGGGTTTGTGGGTCCAGCCCCAGCTCGTCAATGAGGCCGGGTCTTTGGAGAGTCCGCGTAGCACTATCTATAAGAACCTGAAAACTGCCAGGTTCATCCCCATCTAGTACAGACCGTGCAGCTGTAATAAGCTCTGAATCAGGGACTTCAGCAGCGCCGGCCGAATCTATATCTGACGCAAGACGCTCCTTTAAAGAAGCCGGCTCATCCGTAAGCTTAGGAGCACTGGGCTTATCCGTAAGCTTAGGAGCACTGGGCTTATCCGTAAGCTTAGGAGCACTGGGCTTATCCGTAAGCTTAGGAGCATCTTTAAGACCGGCCTTCTTTACAGCGTCCTTTGCCTGTCTGAGCGTTTTATAGGACTTTTCAAGGGGAAGAGCTATAGCCCCTTTCTCAGCGCTCTGAGTAACGGACCAAGGCCCCTTCTCAGTTTCTCTGCGTATAGTAATCGAGCGAGAGGAGGCTGTCTGTGTATACTCCCCCGCCTGCACCTTATTCCACACAGGCTCAGCTGTAACAGGAAGTTCGTCTTTAACAGAAGGGTCAGGGGGTTTAATAGAGGGGTCGGGGAGTGTAGTAAGTGCCTTCTCGACAAGCTCTTCCTCTGTAGCGGTGGGGTTAGCTTTGCGGAGCCGTTGGACCTCCTCTGAAATCAGGGCAGCTCGCGCCTTCCTGGCCTTTAGACGCTTAGTTGAAAGGAACAGGACCCTGCCACCGCTGAAAGCCGCACCCACAACGCCCCCAGCTATGCCCCCTTCAAGCACATTCTTCAGCCGCCCCTCAAGCTCCCCGTCTCTATCGTCTGCTACCAGAAAGTCAGTAACAACATTTTTGACCCCTAGATGGTCCTTGAGCAGGTTTGATAAACGGGCCTCATGCGGATCAAAGGCTAAGAAGTCGGCAATTGCGCCGACAGCCCCACCCCGAACAACAGCGCTTAGCCCCGTAACTCCTTTTAGGAGAGCCCCCCCAGTGAAAAGCCCAATACCGACCTGAGTAAAACCGCTGGCAAGATTCCCTGCAATAGTCTTTGGGGCATCTATAGAAGATCGAAAGTCTCTATCTTTTAGAAGATCATCACCTGTAATGGCATCTGCAAGATTATAAACCGACTGCCCAAAACCAAGACCACCCCGAACAACACCTCGTCCGATATCAAATATATAATCCCCAATGTCTAAACCCTTCTCTTCATCTTCGTCTAGCGGAAGAAGGCTAGAGTCTGGTTCCGGCACAGCGAAAGGACCCTGAAAGGGGCTGCTGAAGGGATCACTCAGGGGCATCACTATTGCGGCGGGGGTTTAGGGGGATCATTATATCGGAGGTGTAGAGTTATTTGCGTTGTTATAAAAGTCTCCAAGTTTGAGGCAGAGAAGCCCTTCAAAAAAGGCCTAACCCTTCCCTTGCCTTCATCGTCAGTTCCCTTTTTATGGTCATCAACCATTTTTTCCAGATAGGGCCGCACCTCGTCCGGTGGAAGGCCCGCCGTTAAGCGGGTAGTGAAAGCATCGATATCCTTCAGATCAATAGGAAACCTAAGCTCCATCCCCTTGTCTTTATCGTCAGTTCCCTTAATAACAATCTCGCTAGCGGCGATTTCTTTGGGAGTAAAACCTATCGGGGCGAGAACGGCAGTGATGAAACTTGGATCTTCCCGTAAAGTCTCTGCTCTACTTACCTCTTCAGCGTTATCCTCCGCGACCTCTACAGCTAAGCGAGCCTGAGCGCTTTTAGATAACAGTATGTTCCCAAGTACGGGAAGGTTCAGGTCCTGGAGGCGGTCCCCCAAAACAGAATGGAGATCACCCGTACTAGGGATCCTTTGGCTAGGATCGACGAGAGCGGACAGATTAGAAATATTAACATAGGGGTTGCCGTCCCCATCGATCCAAAACTCCACTTCCCGCTTTTTCGGGAGGATAAATGCTAGAGGATCGGTCCCCATGTCTATTAAACTATTATCTTCAAGGCGGCCCGCAACAACTAACTCCGGATTAGCGAGTAAAGGACGAAGCTGCTGGGCCAGAAGAGTTATCTGACGAGCCCCACGGGGGAAGTCTCTAAATGACAGAGTATCTCTAAATGACAGAGTATCTCTAAATGACAGAGTATGAGATTCGAGTATCTCTTTCGGGGTTTTATCCCTAATCGGAATGAGCTGGGAGAAGAAGCCTCCGTCATCAGTCGGCGCATCAGTTTCGTTTAGAAGGCGAGTCCGCTCCTCACTATTCCGTACTGTGCCTTGAGAACGAGTAAAACCATCATCTCGGAGCTCAAGATTAGAGGCTCGGCCCTCCGGATCGCCTACATATAGCATGGCCGCAGACTGCCTAGCTGAAATCAGTGTAGCCTTCGCAATAGTGGTAGCCTCCGCAATAGTGGCCTCGTCAGCCGCCGAAACCGGGGCAGCAGCGCGGCCTTGCGACGGCGGATGTGTTCTTTCCTTTAGAAAGTCTTTTATGAGTTTTTCAGCCTTAGCCAAAATGCCAGAAAGCGGAACTTCTTTATAGTTAGCCGGATCAGTAAGCAGTTGGCTAATGGTGGTCTTCACCTCGGACTCTAAAGCAGTTACCTTGTCGGCCTCATCCTTGATGAGGGCAAACCTCGGAGACTGGACCGCTACTATAGTCGCTGTTTTATTAGCCGCGACCCTTATCGCTGATAGATTTATGGTGTTCTTTATCTTCGCAGTGCGGTCGTCCTTCGGGGTGGTGTAATTATCTTTGACCCAGGTAGCCCCATACTTACTGATAAGCCCCCGGCGCTGAGGGTCTGACAGCGTAAAATCAGCCTGATCTCGGATCAGAAGAGCTAAGCCTTCCTCCTGACTGGCTTTAACCTTTTCTAGACCTTCTAGTCTCTTCTCAAGAGCGGCAAACGCCTTGTCGACTGCCTCCCGATCAGCTTTTGGGTCGTAGGTCAGCTCACGCAAACCCATTAAATCATCGTTTACAGCCGAAGAATCCGTCGACCCCGGTGGCATCGCCAGCCCCCCGATCCTGTTCTCCGCAGTGTCGACCAGACTCTTGGCGCGTTTATTAATAGGAGTCGCTCTCGTTAGTGCAGTTATTCTAGCTGAGGCAGCGCGGCTCACAGCAGCCCAGAATTCCGGAATTCCTGAACCCATTTCTATAGCTGCCTTCTGCAACCGCTCTACCTCGGGGACAGTCTCAGCCTGGGCAATCTCTTTTAGCATATTATCTTGAGCGTCGACGGTCGCCGGGTGTTGCCAATGCTTTGTCTCCAGCCTACCCCTAAGCAGTATCTCAAGCGATCCTTGAAGATCCCTATTATTCTTGAATTGGGAAAGATCCATAACCTGCTTCGCAAGCTCCTGAGCGGTAAGCTTTTCGAGGTCCTCCTGGGACATATCCAAAACGATACCGGCTGCCGCATCTTCCATAGCCCTCATGTGGCCATTCCGTTGGTTAGCAGCGTAGAGGTCTCTCGACTGGCTAGCCAGCTCTAGGCGATCAGAGATCGCTAATAGCTTTATTCCCCATGGTTTATCTTTCTCTAGGAGAGCAGTGCCTAAGGTAAGTTTTGGAATAACATTTACAATAAAATCCTGCGCGACCGCAAGCCCATGCTTTTGCCACACCGCATCGATGGCCTTTTCGAGGTTATCTTGAGATTTTTGTCTTCCCTCAGGGTCACCGGTCAGTATAGTAGAATTTATGGACTGCTGGAGAAACTCTATTGCGATCTCAAGCGCTTCCGGGTCAGCTGTATTATCTACAGATACATAGTTAAGAGCAAGGTTAACCACGCTATCGGTTGCCATGGTGTCTACGGCCTTTACCTTGGCCTCATTGCTCTTCTTCAAGTATCTTTTTCTGTCTTCTGCTTTGGATGCCAGAACAAGAGTTGCCAAAGCATTAAGGCCGTCTTCACCGAGGCCCTCCCCTATCGTGCTTACGACTTCCTTATGTATGTCTTCAAAGCTAACCCCCTCTTTCATGACACTACCGCCCTGGCCAGCATTTGCATCCTTATCAAACACAAGATGGGGAAAGTTTTCACCATTCTGCATGGCTTCCTCAAACTTTGTCACATAGTTGGTACTATAAGCATTAACACCAAGATTATTATCTAATTGTATCCCAGTAGCTACTGTATTTACTGAATCGATCTCTCCGCTCTTCACCATCTTCTCAAGAAGCGCTTTTCGTTCCTTGTCCGAAGTGGCTTTAGCTAATTGATCAAAAGCATCAGGGTTCTCGATTCTGAGGCGGTTAGCAGCCTCAAAGCCTTTGGATGTCTGCTCCTTTTGTCTCTGCTGGATAATACCTTTTAGGTTACTCTCTTTAACCAGAGACTGAAAAGCAGAGGCAAACAGCGAAGCAGTGGGGAGTCGAGGCGAAGCCCCGATAGCTACAGTAGGGGCCGCTGCCGGGGTTACAGTAGGGCGGGGCTGTGTTTTCCGGAACTCGGGAGGCTGTTGGCGTACCATGTTTATTAGTCCTTAAGGAAATCTCCCCAGAAAGTTGTACCATCCGCCCGGTGCTCGAATCCAGCAGCACCGACACCCGCAACCCCCGCGAGGACTGTGGGTGCCATGTTTTCCGGGCGAAGCCTACTCCGAGAACCCTCAAGACCAAGACCAATACCTAGCACAGAGCGGTCTGCCTGTAATTCTCTATTTGCCTGACTCCTTCCTTCCGCGAACAGCAGATCCGAAGCATCCCGACTAAGCTGCTCCTCAATCTCCGTAGGTACAACACCAGCCTCCGCCCCAGCCACAGCGGCAAAGCCCCGCGCCTTAAACTCGTCTCTTTCTATCTGATCCAGGCGGGAAGCAGACCCCTCTCGTTCCTCTAGTTGTCTCCGGCGCAACGCCTCCATATTATGTGACGCCTGCTTTCCCTCGATCCCCGCAGCTCGGACCTTTGACTTATTTTCCTGCTGTTTCGCAATTATAGATGTAATAGCTGAGATACCCGCCATAATCATCGTAGGTTCACACATCTGTTTCTTTATAAAATAGATCAAATCTAGAAGAGGCAGGACCAGACAATATGTAAGTACCCGGAAAGTAGAAGCCAGATTTTAAGAGCCAACGGATATGGCGCTCATTAAGGGAATCAATAGCCCCACCGATGTATGCATAACCCGCAGAAAGAAGAGGAAGAATCTTTTTCGTGCAGCGCTGAAGCTGCTTAGGGTGGGTAGTGATATAGTCTGTGCCAAGAGCCCAGACACATCCGAAACGGCCTGTTTCAGGAGAGGCGGGCATTTCTGCAATACCGAACATCATAACAGGAAACCTAGAAGAATGGGCGGTATAGCAGACCCCAGAAGACAGGCCCCTACAAAGGGCCATGAGGGGGGTCCCTCCAGACGAACGATAGACTTCACGACTGTCCGCACTCCTAATAGAAGAGGAAAGTAAATGGGCGTCTCGGCGGCGGCTTTTAAGGACGGTAATACCATCACACTCTAGTCCCTCTAGAGGATCCTTGGTATTCCCACTCGATACCTTGGAAGGCGCTATTGTATGGGCTAGAGTTTTGGAACTCAATATAACCTCTTGTAGGATCTAGAAGAGCGCCGAAACGCCAGATTCCGGTGTAGGGGGTAAGGCCAAGCTGAAGGGGACCCTGAGCCTCCCCACGAAACTGTGATGTCCATATCTGCCCATGTTGTGGGTAAATAGAAACATCGAAGTGAGAAGCATCCTTCAAGAAAACTGTTGCAGTCGAAAGAAAAACAGTAGCATTGATCATTGCTCTATTATCAGCTGTCTTGATGAGCCCAAGAGTAGGTCGAAAGGTCATATCAAACCCGCGCCCAATATATAGAGTAGACGCTGTCTGGTCTCCGATAAGAGTCAGTCTAGGAGTCCCTGCATTATCTGCATAGGTATAAGACAGCTCCTCTAGGGGAGAACCGGAAATAACCCACCATTTCCCAGTAAAGGGATCGGTAAAAGGAAAATCTAAAGTAGTTCGGTCAGTTGCCGAGTCATACGAAAGAGTTACTTGTGTTTCTCTAAGCTGATTATCTAAACGAACACGGGTCACCTCGGTGGCCTCCTCTTCGCTTTCCATTATCCGCATCCTACTAAGCACAATTGAAGAATTACGGAGACCCAGGACATATAGATAATCCTGTATAAAGGCAAGACCTACCGCTTCCTGATCCAAAGTCATCCGTCCCCAAGCACCCTGGACCCTTTGATTTCCCGAATCAAACCACTTATAAAAGAGAAGAGAAGTCCCAGACTTACCCAGCATAAAGAGGGTATTAGAAAGAGAAGATCCTGCAATCTCGATTAAAGGTCCTTCAGCAAACTGGGGAATATGCTGCCCAAGATCGGAAGAGGCGAGTGAGATACCATCAGGAGAAGTAAATAGCTCCTGTATCGTGTAGAAGTCTCCACGGGGCACACCAAAGAAAACAGAAGTGCCGACGGAAACAGGCTGAACCTTCTGGAAATTTTCTAGTGCGGTAGCCTGTACGATCTCAACAGTTCTCGGGGTTAGAATAGGATCACCACGAAGAATAAACTGATTCTGATCAGAGAAAAGAATTAGCTTCTCATCAAGAGCAACTGCCCCTGTTAGATTAGAAACATTTTTGTGGGCCGCAACTGCGACAATTCGATCAGAATCGCTGAGATCTCTAACGCTGGTTCTCCAGAAATTAGAAAGATCTTTTACATCAGAAAGGATAACACGGTCTTCTGTAAGGAAGCCAAGACGGCCTTTAAAAAGAAAGACATCTGTTAAAGGAGATCCTATAAGTGTTCCAGGTGTGAAGAAAGGCCAGGGATCAGTGAAATCGTCCCCAACAGTAGCATCCTTCCAGCTATGAGGAGCGAAGGTAAAGAAAATATCTTTAGTTTCACTATCGAAATGCCTAGTCAGCACATGAGGCATAGTGTCTGCGTTTACATTAATTTTCCGACCAGGGGCGACAGTCTCCTTCCAGATACCGGCACTCCAGACAGCTCCGGTCTCAGCTGTCTCGAAGATCGCCCAATAATTATCTACATCTCCTGGCTCTCCCACAATCTGAACTTTCCAGTCCCGGTAGAAGACAGCCGGAAGATCAAAGAAAGCCTCTACTTCGTCTTGAAAGGCGTGTAAAGCTCTTCCTCCTAGCCCATCCCGCGCCAAGATTGAAATAGTTGGGAGTCCTGTTACAGGCGTTATGCGTATTAGGGACCCAAGATTATCACAAACAGCGACATCCGTTTCAAAATCGGTGGCGAGGGCCTGAGAAGCAGGGGGATCTGATACGGTTAGCGCATTCAAGGAAGCAACAAGCGAATTGGCAACAGCAGTAGTGCCTACATTCGCGGCTGTTGAAGAAATATTAGCATTCCCACTGTAGAACAGCTCAGGGAGCGGGCTAGCAGGAGGAACGCGGACTACCAGACCATTATCGCTTTTGGCCAAAAACTCCTTCACAAAAACCCACCAAATATTAGTGTTTAGGGGCTGGCCCGCAGCCACAGGGGCTAGATTCAGAGCGGGACGGTTGAGTGAATTTACAAAGAAAGTTGAGTCTGCAATAGAGGCAGCGCGGATCGAATCGGCAATGGTCCCCCCAAGATAAGGAGGGATCTTACCGGCAGCTAGATCTGTTCGATCATTTCCTGCGGTCAGATGGGCTCCCCAGATACGCAGCGTCCAGGGGGTGTCCGTAGTCCCTGCATCTCTAGACATCTTGACCGAAGCTCCTTGCAGAGTGAAGCCCCCTGAATCTGTAGTAAACCCCTCAATCAAAAGACGCTGAACTCCACCACCAAGATCTTCTGCCGTGGCCGTATAGGCCCAAGTATTGTTTACTCCAGTCCCTACAAAATCGGCGGGGGCAACAAAGCGTGTACCGTCCCAGACAAAAGGCGCACTATCGGTAAGGGTAAGCCTAGAATGGTACAAAGTAACAAAGGCCGTGTCGGCAAGGGGGGAGCTACCCGGACTCATCTGAACATACAGCGAGACGGTACACCGTGTTAGCGTACTTACAGATGTAGGGGCAGCGGCCACATGAGTAAGCTCTGCCTTTTTTCCTGCCTCATTAGAGTCCGTTGCCTCTGTCCACCGCCCATACTTAAGAGGACCGGTGTTTGCAGACAGAGAGACGGTCACCCCATTCAGCACTGGATCGACGGTCCAACCGGCTGAAGTCGGATCGGTAAAATCTTCCGGTGCATCTACTGTGTTCTCAGTCCGGGTGTCCAGATATGAAAAATCAGCGGCAGTCTTTGCGATATCAGCATACACGGGAAACTCCGCACCTGTCTCGGGATCGAAGACCTGAACCTTCTCCATCTGCGTAACGGCAAGGTATCTTTCCGAGACATCTCGGTTGATAGCGTGAAGCTTCACATCTCCTGGGGGGCCTACCGTTGACAGAACACTAATATGTTCTAGAGAGGCCCTCTTTGTAAGCCCATCAACTACGGAGGGCCAGCAGTTGTCCATAGTAGATACTTGATTCGGAGTACGCTTGTGCGCTACCTGCTGTGAAACCCCGCCAATGAGGGAAGAGGTCTGTGTAATTAGTCCCATACTTAGAGAAAAGGACCCCGCCTATACTGAGGCCTTTCGATAATACGGGACATTAGCGGATCATCTAATACATTGAACTTCCCTGCCCGCTGCTCGGCAATCCTCGCATTAGTAAAGGCCTGCTGAGCGTCTGCCGCTAGGGCCTGAAGGACAACAGGATCTGGGGCAACTCGCCTCTTGAGGCGGAGGGCCGCATCTGCGGCAACAGCCTCTTTTGCTGATTCAGGAAACTCTTCTAAGGGAAGATCCACAAGAACATCTACATGAATTGGAGAAGAGAAGCTATAAGTATGACCAGTCGCATCATACATTCGGTTACCTCGCTGAATAACCTGCTTAGAGAGCCGGTGTTTATCGCGGTAAACCACCGAAGTATAGTTGGCTGGGAGTGTAATCTCAGAAGAGATGGAATCGGGTTTTAGTTCGATATCGTATTCTCGATTGAACTCCCAGCCGAACTGTAAGAACCAACGACGAGCCTCATCAAGAACCGTGATAGCCTGTGCAGTGACGGGATCCTGCGGTCCTGTAAGAGAGCTAACCGTCCCTAGAGGGACAGCCGAGAGCATTCGGTTTATCGCCTCTAGTTGGGTTAGCATTTTAGTATATCAACCTTAGGTGGTCGGCGAAAGCGTCGCTTGGGTCGCATCGGTACTGATCTCCACTGAGGCTTCTGGGCGAAGTCGGCCCACACCCAGAAGAGTCTTAGCGAGCAGAAGCGTACCCTGGTACTCGACTTTACGCTCGATCTCAAGGCTGATATCCGCACGATTCAGTACACCCGCAGCTGAGCTGTGGTAGGCCAACGCCTGAAGTCCTCTGAAATCTCCCGAGTAATCTTCCACTTCTCCAACGGTAGCCCCAACGAGAGTATTTGAGGTAGTAGGCAACTGGGTAGACTCAATAAGCTGGAATCCTCCAGCCACCGCAACCGCACCCTTATACTGGACCCCGTTAGCCCCATTTCCGTAGTCTTGATTGAGGATCTCTCGATTCTCGATAAGACTCCAGTAGTGATCCGGAGACATCGCGGCGAATCGCCCCTCTCGGGGAACTTCATTAGCATCTAGTTTTGAAGCTGCCTGATGCAAAGAAGTCAACATAAGAGCCCCATTAGCGGTAGTAACGGCGGCAGTAAAACCCGTTGCTGAGATGAATTCTCCGTCGAACCCCGTACCGGTTGTCGGCATAAAAGTCGCATCGTTAGCCTGATTGGTACGAGCTGCCCGTACAATCTGCCTGATACAGTTGAAATCCACGGTGCGTGCAATTGATTCTGCTAGCTGAGTCACAAAGACAGAGCGCGAATCGAAGGCCGAAAGCATCTCATCAAGATCAGTGACGAAGGTCGCAGAGGTAAGAAGCTCGTCCACATTGATGAGCCGCTCAACCGTATTAATTGTGGTAAGAGGGCCTTCCGCGCTGGCGAGAAGGTTCGCTCCACGCACATGGTAAGCAGAAGCAGCCCGCCCAAACGCGGGGAACTGCGAGGACTTGCCATGTGAAATACTCTTGGACATCAGCGTCTTTCGCACAAGAGCCTTACGCTCAAAAGCCGCGAGAAGCTCACCTGAGAAAACCTTAAGAGCAATTGCTCTTGTGTCAGCACCATTATTTGATGCGTTGGGATTAGAAATCGAAGTAACAGCCATATTACTTCTCCGTTGTTATAGGGAAAAAGGGAAGATAAAAGAGAGTTTAGTCTCTAGGTCCATAGGTGAGCTTCGGATAGTCCGCCGTGGCGGGTCCAATCCCAGGATAATCTATTCTACAAACTCTTTCCACAAGTCTGGACTTGCGGAAACACGCTCCTGAACGGAACGAGTGTACTCTGGATCTGAATTATATTTAGGGCTCTGCATGGCGGCAACCATCTCAGCATCGGATGCGAAGCCGGCAGAAGTCGAAATAGGGGCAGCGCTCTGCGTTGCCTGAAGCTGGCGAGGGCGACCCCCAGAGGCGTACTGAGCGTACAGGCCCCGGACAGCCAGCTCAGTGGAAGCAGCCTGCCCGCCTTCGATAGTGCTGTTGAAAGCCTCAATCTGGGCGCTGCTCAGGTTAGCCTGAGCCCAGCTGACCATTTTTCCATATTCTTCTGGTCCTCCGACAAGACCCTGCGCTTTCATCGCAGAGGCATGGCCCCGAGCCTCCTGTCCAGCAATAAAGTGATCTACCAACTCTCGACTAATCCCATGATCCTTCAGAAGATCCTCATAAGAAGAAGGTGAAAGCTCCCCACTGGAGCTATATTCTTCGTGGAAGCGCTCTAAACCGGAAGACACAACCGCTGGGGGAATAAGGCCCGTTGGGTTCTCATCCGGAATAGGGTCCGGAACAGCGGCAGCAGCTTGATTAGATCGCGTAAGAGCAGCTTGTGTTTCTTTATGCGCGGCCACAAGCTCAGCCACGCTATTGAAATTATCGGGAAGATCAGCAGGCCGCTCAGGCACATCAATTTCACCGGGATCAGAGGGCACGCTTTGCCTCCTCGAAACGCGCTCCACGCTTCTGCCATCGCCTACCCGTCCAGCCTACGGATGGATCATCGATTAGATGGGGAGAATCTTGTGGTAGCTCTGTATGACCGGGATAGAGGAGGTAGCCTAACGAATCATTGGGGATATGGGCTAGAGGATCATCAGTATTCTTCCGGATCAAGTCTTTATTGAGCGAACGCTGCTCCTCATTTGCTAAGATGAGCCCAGCAACCTGGGCCTGGAGCTTTATAAGCTCTGCGGAGGACCCCCCTGTAGAGCTAGGACCACTTTCTTCATTTGGTTTTTCTGTTACTTTAGAGATCATCTCGGCGTCTTTAGCCTGTAGTTTCATCGGGGTTCTGTTGTTGCTGAAGTTGTGCAATTCCTGCTTTTGCTAGATCTGGACCGACCATACGGGCGGCTTCTGCCTGCTGTGCGGCCTGTGCAGCCGCCGCCATTTCTTCTTCTGAGCTAAAGCCAGAAGTATCGACACCTAAGGCATTGGCCAAGCGGCCAGCTCCATCCCGAAGAGGGAGAACCTGCTGCAAAGCGGCTGGGCCATAAAGTGCCGCCATCCCTTGGGCGAAACCCAAGAGAGACTGTGCATCTCTTCCCCGCCCAACCCCCTCAACACCAGTGGTAATACTGAGCTTGAGCATATCTGTGGGGAGTTCTTGGGAAAGAGAACCATTATCTCGCATGATCTTCATAATGCGGCGAACTAAAGGAAGCTGGAACTCCTCTGCGAGGATTGAGTAAACACCACCTAGTGTAGATTCTAGTTCCTGTGTAAGGGTTCTGATCTCCTCCGCAGTCACTCGCTCGGCCTGTCTCTGGATAGAGGAGGTCATTAGAAAAACAGCCTTTAGGCTCTCTTGTAGATCAATCATTTCCTGACGAACAGCAGCCAGATCAGCCCGCTTATCGATAGTGTAGGTAGAGACATCCTGAGCCCTACCGAAGGTCCACTGTAGATTAGGAGCCCCAGCTAGATCGTTGAGACGGGTTACTCCCGTAGGATCACAGAGGGGAATAGTGCGGGCTGCCGATGCTGCCATCTCTAGGAAAGCCTGAGAAAGGCCCTCAAGAGCGCCAAGGTCTCCGATATTCTCCTCGATAAGAGAGCGACCGTAAGACTCACCGTCAATAGCGGCGAAGCGCATAGGGATATAAGAAAGCTCCTCTTCTTTTACTTTCCCAGAGTGGATATCTGGGGTATTGATAATTGTTTCTTTTAGCTCCTGCTGGATAAGAAACTCGTCTTCCGTAATACGGCGGATATCAGTATACAGGTGGCAGAACTTCTCATCCGGATCGAAAAGATGATATAGTTCTTCTGGGAGAACCGTGGGAGAAACATTCTCTACAGTAATGATTCTCAAAAGAGCACCAGAAGGGTCGCGCTCCAGAACGAATTCTTGTAGATTATAGACTCTAGCGGTCATATCATCTCGTAACTGGAAGAGGGAGGAGCCCCCCACCACAGCCTGCATGATAGACATAAATACCTTAGAGCGGATTGTTCCGGACTCTGTTTGCCCCGTAATAGACTCTTCAACCTTACGGAGACTTTCGGTGATTTGGGTCTGCGCCGCTTTTAGCTGCTTCTGGTTCTCTTGGGGAACTTCGGCTAAAAACCGCTGAAGGGCCAGAGGATCTACATCTAGGCGGAAAAAGGGGAGACCCGGAGGAAGAAGCGCAAGCATGAGCTTACTGGACAGGTTGCGAACCCCCCGAGCCCCCATGCTTTGAAAGGGAACCTGAAGTGTAGAGGAGGCAGTAGACTTGATATCTTGCTGTAGCCAAGGAATAGTCAGGCTAGCCGTATCTCTGTAACGCTCTAAATAGGCATTCCTGTCTAAAGAAAGGCGGAGATAAGCCCCCGCAACGCTCTCCTCCATCATCTAGATGTTCACTGTGGGAACAGGTACTTTTAGAGAAGAGATCCCCACCATTTTAGGTCCACCCTTACCTTTTTTCTTTCTAGTTGGCTCTCTAGTGATTTTCTTAGCAGTAGGCGGGGGCGGAGGGACCGGAGTAGGCGGGTCTGGCATTCTGGGAGTACTAAGACACATTAGAAGGTTTCTTCCTGGTCGCTATAAATCTGGGCGAGGTAAGAGATTACAGAGGCAGCCCCCGAGCGAAACATGAGGGAGTCCGTGTCTACACCAGGACGCACTGTGGGCTGGGGGAAAAGAGTAGCCAGGTGGGCTACGAGGGACTTGCTTACAGGGGGACAAAGATCTTTTATCTCCTCCTTAGGAAAAACAGGACCTCTAGCTAGCTCAGCTACTGTTGGACGGTAGTTCGGAAGGCCAGGGAGGTTCTCCATTCCCAACGCACACTAATTAGTTTGGAACAGTGTGGCTAGTTCGGCTCGAAATGGTAGGAGGCCCCTAAGTCCTTGCAGGACAGGGGTTTAGAATTAGTGTGCGTTGGGAACAGAGAACCCCTTTACTGCCGAGGACATACCAATGCTGTACCAATGCTGACAGACACCGTTTGGGACCCCATCTGGGGGCTAACTTACCCCCAAGGTCCTAGAACAGGGGTGCTAAGTGGAGACCAACAGGGTATTATCTGGGTAGTAACTTCCTATCAAATGGGCCTTATGGGGGGTAAGGGGGGCTATACGCCCCTAAAGGGTTTTCTTAAGAAAACAGTGGAGAATATTAGTAATACTACTAAGGGTACTTATAGATTCCTAAAGGGTTTTCTTAAGAAAACAGTGGAGAATATTAATAATACTACTAAAAAGGTCCACAAGCTTAAAGAGGACCCTTCTTAGACCGTGAGACCTATCAGATCCATGCAGATCGGGCCGCATAAGGTTCCCATTGTGGTCGGTATTAAGGAAGTAGATACGGGGAACTTAGGTCAATGCACCACGGATCCTCTGCCTGAGATCCGCTTAGCCCGCTTAAGCTCTCAGTGGGACTACACCACTCTTCTCCATGAGTCTATTCACCTGATCAGCGAGTTCCATGATCTCGGCTTACCGGAGGCCCATGTCCGAACACTTGATCAAGCGCTTACTCTTCTACTACAGACAAATCCAAAGTTTCTTGTGGGACTTCTACAGGACCAATGACTACTAATATCTCTACCACAGTCATCGCAGATGGCATTACGCAAACCTTTAGTTACACTTTTGAAGTTCTCGCTGATGCGTATGTTAATGCCAGTGTTAATGGTGTTCCTGGGACTTTTACTGTAGATCTTGGGGCTAAGACAGTGACTTTCACATCCCCCGATCCGGTTGCAGATAATGCTGTGGTCTTGATGGAGAGGGTTACCCCTACAGAAATTACACTTCAGCTTTTTGATCCACAGACTGGGGCCGGCCTGACTGAGTATAATCTGGAGCTTATGAGGGATCAGATGCTCCACATCTCTCAAGAAATGGCCACCACAAAAGAGCTGGAGAGTCATACGAGTACGGAAGGGGCTCATATGCCTTCTGGGGGATTACAGGGGGAGATTCTTGAGAAAGTATCTGGGATCACTGGTGATGTTCAGTGGTCAGAAGCGCTAGAAGTCGCTCAGCCAGTAGCTCCTTCAGGTCACCTGATTACTTGGGACTTTATTAATGAAAAACTGATAACTGTCTCTCCCGGTACAGCCGGTCAGGTTCTCACAGTTTCTGTAGACCTGAGTGGTAACAAAACCCTTATCTGGTCTACGCCCTGATGGTCGATAAGGTTCTTTCATACCGCTCTCTCCCTACACTAGAGATGGACCCTGTGTCTCTTCCTACCTTTTTTGCTCGTTCGTATTGGATGAAGGATGCTGGGGTTTATGAGATCGCCCTGACTTTAGACCCTTCGGTCGCAGTGGAGAAGGCACTTAGCTATGAACTGGCCTTTCTTCATTCTGCTAATAGCGCAGACTCTATAATTTCTCCTATTGATGATGCGCCTTCTTTAGCTATTCCCGGTGTAGACTTCGCTGTTGATACGCCCAGTCCTCTTTCCGTCTCTTCTTCCACAACGATAAAGATCAGAAGGCTCCCCTATACAAAGTATCATAAGACTAAATATATGAGGGTAGCTGTCCGCCCTACGGGGGGGCCTCTTGGTGCTTGGACAGTGTTTACTGTCTTTTTTACTAGCCAAGCCTCCGCTCCTATTATGTCTTTTCTTCTGCCTATCCCAGCTACGCTGGCTGTTGGTGGGACTTATGCTGGCTACCTGCGCTTTGATACACTTTCAGAAGAGCCAAGGATTATAACTTATGAAAACGACACGGCGAAGACCGGCACAGCTGTTCTAGGGACTGATTACTCGATAACGATAAATGGGTCTCCTATAGGTTCCGGTGTCGGTGAGAAGACAACTGTAAGTATTCCAGGTAATCTTTATAGAGCACCTATAGTCCTTACAGGTCTGGCAAATTCATCCGGCTCCTCAAAGACAATTATGCTTGCTTTCGATATGCCTGTGTCTCAGCAGACTAATTATTGCAACTTCAGCAGTTTTTTAAAGGTCGATACTACCATAGGAAAACTAGCTGAGTCCGAATTCATGCTCAATAACTGGCCTACCAACTGGGCGATGGGAGCAGATAATACGGGATTGAATATTCCAGGTCAGTCTCTAGAGTATGGGAGTCAGGATACTATTCTAGCTCCGCTACTGGGAGATAATCCGCTGAACACTACAAAAGAGACTGTAAGGGCTCTAAAAACTCAGTCTACAGCCGGAACTTTCGGGGCCATTATTAAAGGCTTCTCCCAGAGCCTTATCGGCGCACCTTGGGATAAAAACATTACAGGGAACCTAGCTGCTATGGGTTCTTGGAATCAGCTTTCTCTGTATATGAAAAAGTATACATCAGGCACTAGCAGCATTACACTGATTGACCGGACTATTCAGGGCTATTTCTCTAATACGATTGCTCCCACGACTCTGGAGGTTACTTGGGATGGTTCGGGGGTTCCTACCGTGGCTGTTGGAAGACAGGGAATAACAGGCACGGGGTCTTTAGCCCATGTGTCTACTGTAATTCCCAGTGCCTGGTATCGTATAACCCTTCTCTATCAGACACCCACCCTTGCGCAGGTTACTTCGGCAGCGGTGGCTTCTGGGGAATACTCTCAGACTCAGCTAGATAACTATGCGTCAGCGCTTACTAATGAGGGGAATGTGGTTAACTATCTATTGAGACCTGTCTCCTCTGCCGGAACTGATCTGGTATCTGATGGTAGGGGGACCTATATGTGGGGGAGCTTCTTTGGCTACCCAGCTGGGGGGACTGAGAGTGATCTTCTTGACTATCAAGAGCACTTGGGGATGGCTTGGGAGGCAGAGAGAAATGTGGTTCCTTTAAGTCCCAACCCGGTAACTGGGGTAATCACGCTTCAGGTTCCTTGATTGCTAGGGGGCTTTTAGGGGTAAAAAGTTTGTGACCCTATCGATTAGACCAGATGTTCCGATCCCCCCCCCTTCCCCCTTTCCAAGTCAAACAGGGAGGGGATTGAAGGGTCCCCTATGCAGTATCTAGGGGACCCTCCGTGCTATTCTCGCGGCTCGACTCGAAGTGCCGCTGGTAAAGTTGACTCGACCCGGCAAGTGAGAAGTACGGGAATGTCTCCTAGAATTGTCGTATCAAGCTTGAGGCGCTTACTCTTCCAGAACTGGACACTTTTCCCGGATTTCGAATATCCCAGGTCTTCTGGGACTTTCAGCTCCAGGGTGAAGATCCCAGTGAGATTGCAGTAGCTACTGGCTTCGACAAGCCACTGACCTTCTCGCTCTTGAGTTTCAATCGTTTGCGGTAGGCCTGCCAGCATATCCTTCAGGTCGTGTAGGGAGTTGCTCATGTCATCAAGGAAGGACTCTGTGATCCTTCCGAGGGGTCAAGTTGTCAAAGGGTGTCAGGGGCGAAGTGCCGTCCGACAAGCAGATCTTGGCATAGGGCTGCAGGGCTTGCAAGGGTCTTCTCTCGACTAGTTTACAGACAACCCGTAAGTCCCGAAAGGGCCAGGAGTTGCGTCGACGAGAAAAGCCCCAGGAAGCCGCACAGAGCCGCCCAGGGCCGCCCAGGGCCGCCCAGGGTCCTGGAGAACTCAACGGCCTCCAGCAGCCTCCTGACGGCCTTCAGAGAACGGCTCTTGAGACTCGATTCCCAAAGCTGATAAGACGATAAACAGATCTGTGTATCCTGAAGCCCCAAAGCTGATAAGACGATAAACAGATCTGCTTATCCTGAAGCCTCAAAGCTGATAAGACGATAAACAGATCTGCTTATCCTGAAGCCCCAAAACCCGATAAAAAGACCCGAAAGCCCACTTATCACCCATCGTCCGTGTACCTCTCCCGCTCTGTAACCTATATACCCGCCTTCTTTCCCGCTCTGTAACCTATATACCCGCCTTCTTTAGAGAAGCCATTCTTTAGCATAAACTTTAGCTGTTCTCTCCTGTTACGCACATGAAAACCTTATGAAAAAGCTTTTAGCAGTTGTCACTTCTTTATTCTGCCTCTCTCTTTACGCTCAGGTGTCTTTAACAAGAGAACAGGCCTCTTTAGCCGGACCCTGTTTCCCTAGTCTTGGAGACACAGGTTTCTTTACAGTTCCCGCCTTTACAGGAGATCCTAATACTCTATATGGGGTGGAGCTGAAAGGTTGTGAGTTCTTTATGGAAGAAGACTATGGCTTTGAGAACCTCACTGATACTTATATTGGTTTTGTTACGACAAATCGTTATATAGCTCATGCGATTGCAATCCCAACAGCGCCCCCTTTTTATGTTCTTACACAGCCGTCCCAGGCTTTTACTGGTATCTCTACTGAAATCTTTCCTTTCGATGGTCTGCTTGATTCTGAAGGGTTTTCTACGGAAGACTTCAGCTCTTTAGTTCCGTCCGGTCCAAGCGGCTATTGGGGAGGTCTTTCTGTAGGACCCAGCGGCTCTCCAACGAACCCTCAGATTGCTTCTTATGAGGTTCTAAATCTATGGAACTACAACATAATGGGCAAAGCCTTTTGGCTTGGAGATCGTAAAGGCTTGGTCACTCTTGAGTATAAGCCTTGGGGAACTTATAGTTATGTAAGGGCCACAGGAACTCTTCCTAGTGAACACTGGGCTCGTTGGGTTGACCATATTTATGGAACGATCCGTAAAATTGATTCTATTGTCTATCATATTGATACTGATGATGATGGTGTTGCCGACTATGAACAAGAGATTCTAATGTAAGAGCGCTCTTTCTTTTACAAACCAGTCAGGCTCTTTTAGGGTCTTTCTGGTTTTTTTTCTTAAGAGACCTCATTTCCCAATTTTGAGAATTCCCAGAATTGGCACAGAATTGTCTACGAAATTGCAAATAATTTTGGTATACTGAACTCTTAAGAAAGCACTCTTTTTTATCTCGCTAAACCATATACTCCATACAGACCCTAAAATGAAAGACTTTAGAATGATTTATGATTCAGCATCAAACACTGAACAGCAGAATGCGTTTTCTTTCTTTTCCCGTCTTAGGTTTCGTCTGCATAAACGAGCCGAAGATGCTGATATAGACCCACGACGGATATACATCTGGGCCTCTTTGGACCTGGGAGATCCCTTTAGGGAACCTATTGAAGCAGATTGGACCTATATGAAACAGCTAAGCCATGCTGTATTAGAAAATATTGAAGACTGCTCTTTCTATCAATGTCTAAATCACAGACAAGATGCTATATGGATACCTAAAGAATTGAGGTGTGATGAAGAATACTCCACACTCAGCGCTAAACTAAAAGAGACTTGCCCTCCTAGAACAGCTTTATCGACATACTGTGCAGGTATTTATCTCATCCTTAAAAGATAAAACCCTGGACAATGTCTCAAAAAGCCCCGTTTCCCAATTTTGAGAATTCCCAGAATTGGCACAGAATTGTCTACGAAATTGCAAATAATTTTGGTATACTGGAGTCTTACGAAAGCACTCTTTTTTACTTCCTCCATCCAACTTCTACACATAAACCTGAAAAAAGAATGAAAGTAAATAAAGCAACGAATAAGGAACTATGCAGAGCTTTTTTTGTGTACTGTCTTTTAGAACCAAAGTCGATAGCTGAACAGGAAGACTGTGAGAAGATATTCTCCTTTCCGGCTATTGAGAGACCTGGGTCTGCCACTTTATCTTCTATTGGCATGACATGGTTGTCCACCTATCATCTACCAGAGAAACAGCTAAAAGAACGAGGAGTAGTTATCCAGCGTTATGCCATAGATAACCCGTCTTTTGGGCGCTTTATGGTTAATAAGTGGGCTCTTTGGCATAGTGGCTGTCCTCATATAGCGGATTCTCTTATCCTTGCACATCACTTTGCCTGTCTTACTTCCGCAAAGTATGCAACAAGAGAAGAAACCATGGACACACAGATGGATGTGGTAATCGGGGCCTTTATCTTGCATATGCATAATACAGAGCATATCAAAGACGATTATGAAAGCGCTCTTACTCATCTAGACACTCATGGTCTAGAGATATCTGAAGAACACACCGCTCTTCTTCTGATGGAGGAGTAAACAGAATAATGCGTAGATCAACGCTCTTCCAAAAAAGCATCAAGCAAGATGCTAAAAATGGCATCCTCAAGAAGGGTTCCAAGAATGCTAAATTAGGCTTCAAGATAACATCTAAGAAGTGGACGGGAAAGAGATTGTATTCTCTAACCCTAGTCGAAAGGGAAACCTGCCCCACTTCTTGTCATCATTGGGATGATTGTTATGGCAATAATATGCCTTTCGCCCATCGCTTTTCTAACCCTAATATTGATTTGATCCTTGAAAAAGAGATTGAATCTCTGCTGCTAAAACATAAGGAAGGAATTGTTATTCGCCTCCATGTTCTAGGCGATTTTTATTCTAAGGAGTATGTCCAATTCTGGCTAGAAATGTTAGAGAAGCACCCTAAGCTTTGCATCTTCGGCTATACTGCTCGCAAGGGAGATAACATTGCACACGCTCTTTGGCTCCTGAATAAAAACTTTCCTGAGCGTTGCGTGATTCGTCACTCAGGCAATAAAGAATACAATTCGAATTGGAGCTATGCAGCCGAAGAATCATTTGAGGGTGCGAGCTTTGATTGTCCAGAACAAACAGGAAAGATAAAAGATTGTGCTTCATGTGGTCTATGTTGGATCACCACAAAAACTGTAAGATTTGCAACACACTAAGGAGAAAAGTTGATATGCCCTCTCTAACTACAACAGTTGATAATCTTCTTTTTACAATAGCAGAGCTGGTCAATTTAGATGATTCAGAAAAACTCTATGAGTTTGGGGTCTGTTACATCTTACTCCACAGTAACTTACAAAAAGAAGGACCTAAGTTTATCGAACAACTAACAGGTTCTCTCCATAATCGGGAAGAAAAAGGACAGGCTTTTACTCTTATTGATAGAATTACAGACTCTTTCCGCAGTGGCCGGCCAATACCTAGAATAGCGAAAGACCCTATAATCTCTAAGGCCCTTTCTGCTCTTCGTTTAGCAACTGAATATGATAAAAAGAATCCCAAAGATATCCTCAAGGATACTTATCTAGCCTCCCTCTTTGGGGGTCTACTTGCCGCCCAAGCTGATATAGCTATGAAGGCGTCTGTTTTTTATCTTCTTATTGCGGATTCTGAATCAGGGCGTTATGTTTTACCTGACGAGCTTATAAAAGAGCTTATACTATCTAATGAAAACTCACCATACACAACTAACCACATCGATCTATAATGGCTTGGACAGATAAGCAGTTATTAGAAGAGCGCCATATGGCTGAGCTTGGAGAAGAGCGCTTCCGTGGGAAGATCAGTCGTGGCGTGGCTTCAAAGAACGAAACCCGGCACGGGCCAGGAAAAACACTATTACAAGTCTCAGTTGGGCGTGTAATGGATTCTTTTTACCTCTTCAAGAAAGAACAAAAGCATAAGCGTGGGAGAAAGCATCCGATGCTATCAGTCTTCAAAGACCTTACAGTGCCGGCTGTGGCTTCTTTGACCTGTAGAGCAATGCTAAACGAGCTTACGCAGAAGCAGGATCTAAACGCCCTGTGCCGTAAGGTGGGTTCTGCATTAGAAGATGAAGTAGCTTATAAAGCTTACAAGAAAGCACACCCAAAAAAGTGGTCCTCTTATCTAAAGCGCTACTCCCTTCTTCGGCTTCGTTCGGCTATTAGAATGTCTGATAAAGGATGCTGGAGATGGGGTGTAGCAAAGAGACATCGAGTAGGTCTATGGTGCGTTCATATGTTTCTTGATAATACAAAGATGTTTCAAAAGCAGGAGTATTATCATAAAAAAACAAAGAAGATCCAGATTCACTTGACAAACGAAGCTCTTCTATGGATCAAGAATGCAGAAGAAACCCAAATGGCCCTAACTCCTTTTTACTTGCCTACCACCAGTCCCCCTAAAGACTGGAAAAACGGTAGAGACGGTGGGTATCTTACTCCCTTGGTAACCACAAAAACCTTTGTAAAAACACATCATAAGGAGGCCAACGCCTTACTTCGCGCAGCTTCTTTAGAAAAGATAGATCTTGCAGTGAATAACCTCCAGAATACACCTTGGAGGGTAAACGAAAAAATCCTAAATATCATGCAGACTCTTTTAGGAACAGACCAAACCATCGTGGTTCTTCCAACGGTTACACTTCTTGATATTCCTCCGAAGCCCCCTGAGGATGCTTCTCCAGAGACCTGGAAACTCTGGAAGATAACCGCAGGACGCACCCACCGGACGAACCTAAAGAACTCTGGCAAGTTCCTAAAGGCCAAGATGGTTACCGGCGTGGCAGAAGAACTGCGAGATAGCTCTTTATATTTTCCACAGCGTCTAGATTATAGAGGCCGGGTCTATCCCTTACCTAATTATCTGAATATTCAAGGAGACGATTTCTGTAAAAGCCTCCTTCTTTTTGGCGTTGCCCAGCCTCTAGGGAATAGCGAAGCTTCTTTAGGTATCCATGTTGCGAACCTCTTTGGCCAAGATAAAAAGAACATTGCTGAAAGACTTGAGTGGTATTATACTAATATAGATGAATTATGCCGAGTAGGTGAAGATCCTTTAGAATACAAGCTTTGGACCGAGCAGGCAGAGCCCTGGAGGGCTTTAGCCGCTGCCTTTGAGGTCTCTCTTTATAGAAAAGTGGGGTCTAGGTTTCTAACGAATATTCCAGTCACTATGGACTGCTCTAATAACGGTCTACAGATGTTCAGCCTTTTAGCTAGGGACTCTGAAGGTGCCCATTGGACAAACTGCACAAGCCACGAAAACAGGCAGGACCTCTACCAGCGGGTTGCAGAAAAGACAATTATCCCTGAGATCATGCGACCTTTTATCAGCACTCTTCCTAGAGAGTGTGCCAAACGCCCTGTTATGACTCTTTCTTACGGAGCGACTAAGCACAGTTGTAGACGGTATGTGATCGACTGGTTTGAAGATACTTACCTAGATCCTTTAGGAAACGGAAATCCTTTAGGCTTTGAAGGGCACTATAAAGCCTGTGCTGAACTGGCAGATAATCTGTGGCTCTCTATGGAGTCAGCACTGACGAAACCAGTAGAGATCATGTCTTGGTGTCAAACTGTTGCTGAAATATTTAGTAAAAAAAATCTCGGTATTTCATGGACAAGCCCGACCGGTCTTCCTATCCTACAGAAGAAGCAAACCGCTTCTAGCTACACAATACGGACTGTAGTTGGAGAGTCCATTCGACATATTCGGGCACAGAAGTACAGGAACAGCATCAATTCAGCAAAGATGCGAAGCTCTTTCAGTCCAAATTACATTCATTCGTTAGATGCTTCGATGGTTCATCGCGTAGCTGGTTCTTTTGAAGGCCCCTTAGGCACCATCCATGATTGTTTTGCTACCCTATCTCCATTAGCAACTGATTTACAGAACACCGTAAGAAAAGAGGTTTTTCTTATGTTCCAAAAAAATCTTCTTACAACCCTCTTTACAGAGCTGTCCAGGCAGGTTCCTGGTATCCCAGAGCCTCCTTCTTTAGGAGACTTTTCATTAGAGGATCTCTTAGATTCTCAATACTTCCTTTCCTAATTATGACTAAAATTGATATCAAAAAGGGGTATGTAACTCCTAAGGGTACAGCCGTTTGGCCCGCTCTAAATACCCCCGATGAGTTCAGGGGTTCTTCTCACTACCGCTGTGATGTAAGAGTCTCCTCTGAAGAGGCTGAGAAAATGCTAACTTTCTTTCAGCCCATGCTAGATGAGTATGCCGCTTCTGAAAAAGCCGATTCTTTGAATCCTCTTCCTATTCAAAGAGAGGCCGATAAGGACGGTACTCTTTTAGATACTTGGCTTATCCGCGTGAAGATGAACAGCTCTTACAAAAGCCGCCAAGGGGTTGTTGTTCCTCTTCATCCGAAGTTGTACGATAGCCAACAGGTTCTTCTTCCTAAAACACTACCGATTGGCGGGGGCTCTACAGTTCGTGTGTCTTTTACGGTTTACCCTTATGCGATGGCTGAAAAAGTTATTAATAATGGTAAACAGCAGACAAGAAAGGTTGCGGGTCTAAGCTTCCGCCTTCAAGGGGTCCAGGTTCTAGCTCTAGTAGAGGCAGGTGGTTCGGTGGGATCGGAGATCTTTAATAAAGAAGACGGCTTCCAATTAGAGGGGGCAGAGTTCTCTACAGGTGGGGACTACTAATATTTGACTGAGCGAAACTAAGAGAGTTCCCAGTCTCTCTTAGTCCTTCCTATAAAGGAAGCTGATGAGCATCGGTTATAAGAGCAAGGCCCCTTAGAAAACATGATGAATCTTTTTACCAGCCTATTGCCCCTAATTGGTTTTTTCTTAGGGTGGTTTATCTTGGAAGTGTCTTTCCTGATAATCAGATATTACTACAACGAAGATGAAGAAAAATATAAACCGTTAGACTCTGAACTCAAACAATGAATCCCGATTCTCCATGCCCAACTGGTCTCACAGAAAAGCGAGAACGCTTTGTCTTCCTCATATTGAGGTATACTTTAGCGGAGTCGATCCGATTGGTTTCTATACCAGCCGTACAGGATACATCATATCTGAAAATCTCTGGGGAGACACTACATTGAAACATCTCAATCAGATTACAGGAGCTTTCTATAAGAAAACACCACATAAAGAGTTCACAGTCCGTTTAGAGGAGAATTTTTACATTCAGTCTGGAGAAGAAAGCTCATGGGAAAATTCAGTAGGGACAAAGGTAAAAGAGGAGAATTAGAGGCTAGGGATCTCTTTAGGAACCACTGGAATGCGCCTGACTGTGAACGGGCTGGGCAGATATCTGGTGTTTATTCTCAGGACCTTCTACGGGCCTTCCCAGGGTGGCACTTAGAGATCAAAAGGATTAGGAAGATCGGTGCCATTCGATACACCGAACAGGCGTTGAAGGATTCAGGAGGCTCCGCTAAGCATTTGGTTCTAATGAGAGAAGATAGGGGTAGCTGGTATCTAATGATCCCCTTTTTATCCGCAAAGGCTTTTGCTGAAGACCTCATCACTCAACTTGGAGGGGTTTTTCAATGGCCGGAAAATCAAAAGTAGGAGAAAGGTTAGGTTGTTTTCGACTCTTAGAAAAGATCAAGACTCCAAAAGGAGCCCCCACCTATTTAGGTTCCTGTGTAGTTTGCGGTGGGGTTTATATCAAGAAGGCTTCTGAGTTCCGAAGAAGCGGCTGCTTCACTTGCTATGGTCTTAGAAGGAAAGGGCGTTTAAGGAAGGAACATTCAGGTGAAGAGGTGAATGGTTGGGACATTCTTAGCTATGCGGGCTCTAAGGAAATCTCAAAAGGAAGGAGGCTTTCTCTATGGCGCGGTCAATGTCAGAGTTGTCAGCTTAACCTTGTATCTTCTTATAATCACTTCAGAAAACATCGCTGTCTTCCTTGTGTGAATAGAACCAAAAGTAAAACAGCGCGTGCCTCTCTTGTAGGCACAGTCTATAAAGACAGGCTTATTACAGGGGTAGCACAGAAGATTCCGTCAATGAAGAAGCTCTTATACCCTTGGCAGTGTACTGCCTGTGGACATACGGGCTACAGCACGCTGAGTTCCCTAAAGACAGCGGCTTGTTTTGAGTGCCGGAAAAAGATGAGAAAAGACTTATACTTTGGAAACAGGAGAAAGAAAAAGAATGGCTGAGTGGGTAGAGTCGGGCGCTTGTGAACTATGTGGATCTTCTAGTGCTAAGGCTCTTTATTCGGACGGAAGCACCTTCTGCTTTAAACCAGAGTGCGGAACCTATGGTCCTCCGGATGGGGGAAAAAGCTCAGCGGTCAGTGCTAGAAAAGATCTACTTATCGTAGAGCCTCTTTCTTTGGAAAAGAGGAGAATCTCTATAGAAACCTGCCGGCTTTGGGGGTATGGTATTTCTGAATATCATGGAGAGACCGTTCAGGTGGCCCAGTTCCGTTCTAAAAGGGGGCAAATCGAAGCCCAAAAGATTCGGACGGCTAATAAAGACTTTTTTTGGCTAGGGAATCGTTCAGCTATCCTTCCTTTATTCGGACAGCATCTTTGGACACCCCATTCTAAAAAGAAAATTATAATTACTGAAGGAGAGTTAGATGCTCTTTCCGTCAGCCAGTCCCAAGGTAATCAATGGCCTGTGGTCTCTTTACCTGATGGAGCAGGAAGCGCCCTAAAGGTTCTGCCTAAGGCTATCGATTATCTAAATGGCTTCAAAGAGATAATTCTTATGTTTGATCAAGACGAGCCAGGGCAGACGGCGGCGTATGCCGCAGCTTCTCTTCTTCCTCCAGGGAAGGTGAAGATAGCCACGCTGGCATTGAAGGATCCTAGCGAGCTTCTTCAAGAAGATCGTGGAGCAGAGATAATCAAGGCCATCTTTGAGGCTGTGTCCTATAGACCAGATAGTATTTTAGCGGGTGAAGAGCTTATAGAGCACCTCTTTAGGCCTGCTCCGCTAAGTGTACCCTATTTTATGACCAGCCTGAGCCTAAAACTGAAGGGGCTTAGGAAAAAAGAGATTACGATGGTCGTTGCAGGTTCGGGTATTGGAAAAACGACATTTTGCCAAGAACAAACTTATTACCTTCTTCAGAAGGGTTACAAAGTTGGGCTTGTTTACTTAGAACAGTCTATTCAGATAACTCTGCTGAACATACTAAGTATCCCCTTAAATAAGCGGCTGAAGCTGATAGAAGAAACCCCAAAGGCTGAGCTTATAAAAGAATTCAAAAAAATTCAGAACCGTTTATGTGTCTATAATCACTTTGGAAGTAAGGACCCTACGCGGCTAATGCAAGAGCTTCGTTATATGATTCAAGCTGAAGAATGTGATTTTATTGTTTTTGATCATATCAGCATTGTTATTAGCGGAAATGCTGTTGAGAACGAAAGACAGTCCATTGATTTTATGATGACCGGTCTGCGGCAGCTTGTAGAAGAAACAGGGGCGGGGATCATCCTAGTTAGTCACCTAAAGCGGGTACAGGGTACTGGCTTTGATGAAGGGCGTATGCCCACCATGTCTGATTGTAGAGGCTCTGCCTCTTTAGAGCAGCTATCTGATGTAATGATCGGGCTAGGTCGTAATCTAGCAGCCAATTCAGATGTTATGGAAGTTGCCGTCTTGAAAGATCGTTGGATCGGTGACACCGGGCTTGTTGGTACAATCCAGTTCAACAAGACCACTGGACGATTATTCAACCCCGTAGAACTTTTCGATGACACAACTCAATATGACTGAGGATACCGCCCTGATTACTGCGCTATTGGTGACTGCCGATGGCTGTAAGAAGGAGATAGAGTTTGAAACAGTCTCCGAAACGCCCCCTGAGCTGTTAGAAAGCGCACTTTTTATTCCAAGAGGAGCCCAAATAGATGATCTATTAGATCGCCCTGCTTATCGCTTGTACCACCGAAAGGGATTCGACCTTCTTCACGAAGAGGTGGTTGATGGACGGCGTGAGCGGGTTTTCCTAGCTTTTTACAAAGAAGTTTTATGATAAAAAAAATGTCTCGTAGATGTGCTTTATGTCGTTCCGAGAGCTTGATGATGTCTTCTGTAGATCCGAAGATACAGACACCCTACCCTGCGGGAAGAACGAAATACTATGGATACTGTTTGCGCTGCCGTCAGAGGAGCCCGCGCAGGGCACGCCTTAGAGACGCTCGTCGTGTGTGGAACAAGCAGCAGAGGCTTCTGATCTTTGCGCTAGAAGAGATGTCTTCTTCCCTGTAGAAGCCGCTGTCAGCAAGACTATAGGGCCGGTTCTGGCCTTGCTAACTTCCTACAGGTATAGGTCTAAGACTGCCCCAAACGGCTGCCATAGCACTAGCTATGCCCTCATAAGTAGTGGAGCGTTCTTTGGCTCTCGTTTCACTTGGTGATGCTTTGGCTTGACCAGAATCGGTCTGATTCCCCCAGCGCTTTTTGCCGTTAACAATGCGTGGAGGGTAATAGCTTGTAGGATCAAGCTTTGGTAGGTTCTTCAGCCATAGGCAAGTACGCTTGGATGCATTATCGCCAAACTCATAAGGCTGAATCATTTGATCTGGTTTTCTAATGCGAGCTGAAATGCAACCGATAGGATTTTCTAAAGCGATCATCGGTATGTCTGCATTCAATAATGTAGATATAAACTTTAAAGCTTCTTCAGTTTTTTCCTGCCTTCCTTTTACTATTTTATTCCAATGTAACCCAGAGGAACATAGGTATGTACAGGGAGGGAACGCAATCAACATATCCCATATAGGAAAGAGTAAATGAGGACTATGGAGAATATCCGTCACACTACCTTGATAATGCATATGCTTGTTTACTCCCTCTGGGGGCAAGAAATCGCATGATACAGCGGTATGACCCTTGGCTATAAAAGCATCTCTTACCTTCCCAGAGAATTCACACGCTACTAAAATTTTCATGGCAAACACTCCTTTTAAGATTTAAAAATAACTAAACAATTCAAGAGGTCTCGTTTCCCAATTTTGAGAATTCCCAGAATTGGCACAGAATTGTCTACGAAATTGCAAATAATTTTGGTATACTGGGGGCTTACGAAAGCGCTCTTTTTATGGCGTTTTCTCATCGATTCCCTGACAACCCTGGCCTTACCAAATGAATCCCAATACAACACAAACGGGAATGTTTACTTGCTGGTCCTCAACTGTTAATACAACTTGCGGGACCACACATAATACAATAGAAAAAGCCGAAGAACACTGCGTGTCTTTACGAAGCGACACCTTTATCTCTTTAGCGCTCCTGAATCTCTCTGTCGATAAACAGGATGGTTGGCTTTTTTATAAGAGCCTATACGGGCTCTTTAGTCCGTTGCGTGTTACAAATCGTAGTGGACGGAAAGAGTTCCCGACGGCCCTTGGCCTACTCCTAGATAGGCAAGTTTTTCAAGGTAAAGTACCCAAAATAGGTGACTGTCCCCAGCTTCTCAAGGATAAAGGCTGGGATGTAGTAGCAGACCTGATATTAACCGCTAACAGCGCCCAACTTCCCGGAGAAAAAGCCGATGAAGCGACGAAGCGTTTGGCGTCTCTCTTCCGTACCGTTGTTCCTGGTTGGTGGAGCACACCGTTAGATACGGAGGATCGCTGGCTTAAAGCCACGAAGGCAGGATCAATGATAGTATCCTCTTTTTCGGACAAGGTGTTGGCTGATTTAAGCGTTCTTCCTGTGTCACCTGAGCCTGTGTCACCTGAGCCTGTGTCACCTGAGCCTGTGTCATCTGAACCAAACCAAGATGAGT
>Ga0233410_10000042_pt1 | contig 40010 bp, 61 predicted proteins | sample Na_anoxic_1_MG_FD_179869 | JGI IMG/M metagenome (GOLD analysis project Ga0233410, IMG submission 179869) | Seawater microbial communities from Saanich Inlet, British Columbia, Canada - Na_anoxic_1_MG | ecosystem: Environmental > Aquatic > Marine > Inlet | place: Canada: British Columbia...
GCAGAAACTTACACAAGTAGAAAATTTGGTGTAATTCATGCAGCATTAGCAACAGGAAATGAAGATCAAGATGCACACATTAATGTTGTTTATTCAGGAGCTACAGCAACAATAAACTATGCAGGTATGACAGATAAATTAGTTACATTACTATTACATGGAGAATAAATAGGTGATTCATAATGAAAAAGTACTTGTTCAAAGGAAGTACTTGTCACGTTAAACAACAACCAAAAGGAGATTTAGATTGTAAATGGTTCTCCTTTAAAGACGGAGATACAGTTCCAGAGGAACTTGTTGATCTAGTCAAATTACATGGTGGTAAAATTGTTTGTGACGAGGAAAAGAAAGTAGAATTAAAAAAAAAGAAGACAACCACAAAAAAGGTTTCAAAGAAAAAGTAATTACTTTATTGCGGCGAGCAGTTAACTCAATCTGCAGCCGATGATAATACTAAATTAAGGAGGAATTAAGATGGCAAATTCATTAAATGAAAGAAAATTCTCAGGTCTTGTTGAAGATAACAAGACAGCTGCAGAAAATAACTTTTCTACAGGTCATGGTCAAGTAATGGCTGGAATTTATAATTCTAGTTTACCAACATTAGCAAATAATGATTATGGTTTTCTAAGACTAACATCAGACGGTAAGTTAATGGTAGATACAGAACTTACACTTGATGGTAATGTTATTATTGATAATATAGCAGTATGGGCTACAAACATTGCAGACAGTACAACAACAAGTTTTGCATTAGTAGATGCAAGCGGACATCCACAAGTTGATGTTATGACATTACCTGGTGGATTAACAGGTTATACAGAAGACGATGCACACACAACAGGTGATTTTGGACTTATGCCTTTGGCAGTAAGGACAGATACAGCAGCTGCTTTAGCAGGAACAGATGGAGATTATATTCCATTTACAACAGATGCATTAGGTAATTTAAGAGTTATTACTACAGATGTTTCAGGTAATGCAATGCCTTCAATGGATGCAAATTCTATACCTGTATTCTTTACATTAACTGATGGAACTACTGAAGTTGATGTTATTGCTACAATTAATTCAGTTAAGGCCGATACAAGTTCTATTGCAGGAACAGCAACAAATGTTAATGGTGGTAATAGAGATGCAGGCACACAAACTACAACATTAGCAGATGATGATCCAGCAGTCGCAAGTTTAGGTATTGTTGACGATTGGGATGAAGTTCATGATGCTGCTTGTGGTACTGATGGTGCATTAATGATGGGTATTGCAAGATCTTCACAAGAAACAGCAGTTGCTAGTGATGATGCAGTAAGACCAGTGTTTAATGTATATGGTGAACAAATATTAGCGGGTTATGATTGGTCAGCTCAGAATATTAGAACTGCAGAAACAGATCCAATTTCAACACATCATGTTGAAGAAACATTAGCAGCAGTTACCAATGGTGCAGATGATACTTATTACTATTACTGGGATATGGATGGATTCAAATATTTTGCATTACAAGCAACATTAAGTGGTGGTTCAGGTACTTGTACAGTTACTGTTGAAGCAACTATTCAAGACGACGGAACAGCACCTGCATCATGTACATATGTAGATGTTACAAATGATTTGTTTACTGTTGCAAGTATAACAGCATCAGATATGTTAATTGCAGATACAGTTAACCCATTCAAATATGTGAGAACAAAAGTTGTTGCAGCAACAGGTGCAGCAGATGATGCAGATTGGACTTTGTATCTTAAAAAATTATACTAGGTGATTAGAAATGGTTAGAAGAACTTCAACATCAAAATTCCTTGTATCAGACGTAGATGGAGCAGCTAATTTAACAATTAGAGACGTTTTAGGAAATAGATCAGATGCAGCAGGTACAGGAACAGTCATGGGAATGATTAAAAGAGTAGATACAAGACAAGTAGTACCATCACAAGATGCAGCGGACAATGGTGTAGTGAGTGCTGTAGTTGGTAATAAAACAGATACAGGTACTTCTGGAAATTCATTAGTTTCTTTAGCAAAGAAGAACAATACAGATATTCTTGCTATTGATGCATTTCACGATGTACCAACAGCAGATTCTGCTGATAATGTAGTTATGTCAGATGTACTTGGTAACAAAACAGATACTGTTGCAGGTGATTCATTATACTCAGAATCACTTATTATAGATGCGGCTTTGTTACATAGAACTGAAGATGGAACTGTAAGTTATCTTGATGCAGGTGGAGAACGAACAATTGCAGAATTAACTCCTTCAAGTGTTGGTTTGACATTAAAAGGAATTTGGTTAGACTTAGTTAATATGACAAATGACGGTGTAATTAAAATTTATTATAAAATTGATGGAAGTAACTATAGGTTAATTGAATCATATGATTTTACTGTAGCAACTGATCCAGATGGATATTTTATTAATTTAGTAATGGGAATAACAAATGACTTTAAGGTTACATATACAGAAAGTGCAGATGAAGGCGATGATAGAAATGTGCCATTCCAAATAGTATATGTGCAATCAGATACACCTTAAATAATAATTAGGAGGAAATAAAAATGCCAGTCGGAAGTTCAAAAGAAATAGATTCAAGAGAAGATGTCTCAGAAGCAAAAATAGATACAATTGATGCATTTCATGATGTGCCATCAGTTGATTCTGCTGATAATGTAGTTATGTCAGATGTATTAGGTAATAAATCAGATACTAAAAATGGTGATTCTGTAGTTGCATTGGTTAAAAACAATGGGCAGATTCCAGCAACAGATAGTGCAACAAATACCCTTGTCAGAGATGTAGTTGGTAGCAAAGATGATACAAAGAATGGTACTTCACTTTATGCAAAGCATGAAGACCTTCTAGAAAAGACAACATTCCCAACACAAGACTTAGCAACAAATGCAACCTTTGCACAAGTAGTTGGTAACAAAACAGATACAGTTGGTGGAACGTCAATTATTGCTTTAGCAAAACAAATTGTTGAAGATACTGGTACTACAATACCTGGTACAATTACAACAATTGATGCATTCCATGATGTCCCTGCACAAAATAGTGCAGATAACGTAGTTATGTCTGATGTAATTGGTAATAAAACTGATACAGATGATGGAGATTCAATTTATTCAATGTGCACAACAATATCTACAATAGATACAGCATTAATGGCTGGAAAATCTGCAGGCACATTTAGTTATTTAGATGCCGGTGGAGAACAAACTATTGTTGAATATACACCTGCAGCAGATACAGGAACAGTAATTAGAGGGATTTGGTTAGACTTAGTAAATATGACTCAAAACGGTACAATCAAGATTTATTATAAGATTGATGGGTCTAATTATAGAGAAGTAGAATCTTTCAGTTTTACTGTAGCTACAGATTCCGATGGTTTCTTAATGGATAGAGTATTTGGAATACAGAGTGATTTTAAAGTTACATATACTGAAGGAGCGGATGAAGGTGCAGCTAGAAGTTTACCATTTGAAATAATATATCAAATTTCAGACGGTGCATGGGGATAAGTGAATAGAATGACATTAGGAACAACCAAAAAACAAATTGAAGCATTTAATGTTGTTGAGCCAGATACACTTACTACAGATAGTCCTGGTTCACACATACATTATATAGAAGAACATTTACATAAAGAAGCTAATGTTTATCCAACATTAACTGGTGGTGTAACTGCAACTTCACATACTGATGCATGGACATTAGGTAATTATATTGAGGTTGTTCCAGCATCAACAATATCATCTGTTTATGATATTCATTGGATTAATGTTGAAGCAATGAGTGATGATGTTACTTTTGAATTAGTATTGTATGCAAGTACAACAGAAATATGCAGGGTTAGAGTGACAGGTGCTGATGTTGCAAATGCTAGGTTATTTCCTAGTATTCCAGTAATTACACCTAAAGTTGCAGCAGATACACAAATACAAGCAAAAGTTGCATCAAGCGGTGCTGGTGGCGATACAATAACAATATCACTAGGTTATCATACATATTAGGAGGAATTAAAATGGGAATAATTGAAGATGCATTAGCAAGTAAAACATTAGATGATCTTAGGGTTGAAAAAAGTGTTGGTTCATCAACACCAGAATTAACTGAAGAGTTAGTTGATTCAGCAATTGAACTATTAAAAGATATTGAAGCAAGTAATGGTTACATTGCAATTGCACAAACACTTGAGCTTACAAAATCACAAGTTAAAGAAATTCATGATGCAATGTTAGTTAAGATAGCTGAACTTAATGCAGCATCACAACCGAGAGAAGCAGCAGTTGTTGAGGAATTATAAATGTCTACAATATTGAATCATGCTACACCAGCTGAAAGAGAACGTGGATTAATTTGGATGGAAACATTTAGTGATGCAGGTTCAATAGTTGAAAATGGCGGTACATTAGTTGGTACACCAACATTTAATAAAGGTATAGTTCTTGATGGAACTACTGATTATGTTTCATTTAATAATGTAGTTGGTAAATTTAATCATGCAAGTATGAGCATTTTTATAAAATTTGTTCCAGATTTTGCATATGATGAAAATGCACAAAGAACATTATTAGATACAACAAATGGTGCAAGGTATAGAATAGTTAAACAAAATAATGCATCTAGTAATGTCCTTTCAATTGTTCTTGGTGGTACAACTATTGCAGATATTCCTTCTGCAACATATGATAGTAGTTGGAATCAAGGGGAAGAAAATGTATTAGTTATAACATCTACAACAGGAGATACAAGTGCATGGTTAAATGGTACACAGATTCTAACTAATGATAATACTGCATGGACACCATTAAATCCAACAGAAATGTATGCTGGAGCTAAATATGATGCTAGTGGATTATTTGATGGTGAAATGACTGAATTAAAAGTATTTAGTAAACAACTTACAGATCAAGAAGGTTTAGATCTTTCTAACCAAACTGTTTATAATTATATTAATCAAACAACAGCAGATATACCTATGAACATGGCCAATCATGATCCTACAAATACAAGATCTTTAGATGTTAGTGGGAATGGTTATCATATGACATGGGGAACTGGTGCCGTTGGTACATTTCCAACTAAGAATACAACTACACAAGGATATGATTTCGATGGTGGAGATTTTATGGTTATTTCATCTGGTTTAGGAATAACTGATTATCCAGTTACAATGTCAATATGGTTTAGAACTCAAGGAATAGGAATATCATGTTTCATTGACTTGGCAGATTCAAGTTCAAGTACTAGAAACATGTCACTTATATTAGATGTTAATGAACAACTTCAAGCAGTAGTTAGAAATCCAACCTTTAATTCTGCAGGTGGTTTACAAGCAGATAAAGGTAATTGGATACATGGAGTTGGAGTTTTTCACAGTACAACATCAAGAGAACTTTATGTTAATGGTACATTATATGCTTCAGATACTGGTTCAGTTACTATGTACACACCAGATAGATTTACAATTGGTAGGTTTGGTGATTTAACACCAAGTGGAACAATAACAGCAGATATGGCTAAAGCTAAGGTTTGGAACCTTGCATTAACACCAATGCAAATAGTTGATTTATATTATAAAGATTTAAATAATTTTAGTGAGGTTTAAGATGAGTATAATACAACAAAAGAAAACATCAGGAACATTGAAAGGATGGTGGCCATTTCGTAATGGTACTGTTGATGATGATAGTGGTAATGGTAACGATGGAACTTTTAGCGGTAATCCTTATTTTAGTAGAGATGGATTGTTTTTTGATGGTGTTAATGATAAAATAACAATAGGTAATGTAAGTGAACTTAATTTTGGAACAGGTGATTTTACAATCGTTGCAACTATTAGAACGTATGCAGATGCTGCTGGTGATATATATTGTAAAAGAGATGGATCAAGTAATACTCCTGGTGTATTTTGTAGTGTTAGTGGATCAGGGAAAGCTTTTATGGAAATTGATGATGGTGCAGGTAATGAACTTCAATTAACATCAGATGTTAGTATAGATGATAATAATTTACATATTGTTGTTTGGACATTTGATAAAAGTGGTAATGCAAGTGTATATGTTGATGGTGTAGCAGATGCACAAACAGCAAATATTTCTTCAGTTGGTAATATTGATAATGCTATTGTTGCTTTAATTGGTCAAAATAGCGGTGTTGGTAATAGAGATTATAAAGGTTTTATAGGTGATGTTTTAGCATTCTCAGAATTATTAACAGCTACAGAAGTATCAGAATTAACAGCAGAACTACAAAAACAAACTTATCCTTTTAAACCATCTAGTAAAACAATAGCAAATAAATTACAAAAATTTGATACATTAATATCACAGTGGATTATGAAACCATTAGGTGGGACAATAGTTGATGAAACAGGTGCTGGTAATGATGCAACAATAATTGGAAATCCTACATTTGTAAATACAATAATTGGTCCAGGAGCTCATTTAATTGATGCTACAAATAGATTTGATACAGGGAGCGATTGGGTTGATACAAATGCATTAACATTTGGTTGTTGGGTAAAGTTAGATGGTTATGGAAATTCTAATGCAGGAAGATTATTTGAGAATGGTAAAACTTTATTGAGATGGGACGGTGGAAATACTAGAATGTTATTTTCAAGTGATGGTTCAACTACTGGAACTTCAGCAACAGGTTCAGTATTATTAAATAGATTAACTTTTATATGTGTTACAAGAGATGCATCAGGTGTTACTAATTTTTATGTTGATGGAGTATTAAGTGGAAGTGCAGACCAAGCAACAGGAACACCAACAAGTGGAACAAATAATATTATATTTGGAAATAGAAATGCAGGAGATAGAGCAACAGAAGGAGTTATTATTGAACCTTTTGCAATAGTCGGAACAGTTGAAACAGCTACACAAATTGCAGAAAGATATAAACTTGGTGCACAACAAGTTCAATTTAAAACTGATTGGGGAACTAATGTTTCCGCAGCTAATGTTGCTGCAGGATTTTTAGAAGATACAGACTGGGAAGTAAATGTAGGTACTTGGCAAGTTTCAACTGATACAATAAATGGTGAGAAAATTAAGACAATTAAAAATGTAACAGTTGGGGATATTTCTTTAGACTTAAGGAAGTATATGACTACAACAGATGCAGCTTATGGCACATGGGAATTTGATGTGATGAAATCGTCTTCTAGTACACAGGTATTTGTTGTATTTATAGCTCAGGCTGGAGCTAAATTGGTTGATGCTACACAAAGTGGTTATTACTTTGCTATTAATGCAACTAATCAATTAGTTATTGGAGAAGTTGCTACAGGTACTCCTGCTGCAACATATAAAACAGCAGCAGATTATGTTGCCGATGATACTAAACATAGAATAAAAATAACAAGAAGTAATGAAGGTGTATTTACTTTATATATGGATGGTACAGCTTGTCCTGCAAGTGGTGATACTGGTACTAATCCATTTACTGATACCACATATACCACAGGAGGATATATTGATTTAGATATTGATACTGATGATATTATATCATTATCAGATAAATCAGGTAATCATAGTTTTATAAAATATTTAGGTGTGATATAAAATGGCATATTGTACAACAACTCAAGTAATGGATTATAGTGGATTAGCAATTAGAGTAAAAGATGAGAATGTAGGTACAGGAGATAATTCAGAAACAGATTTTGATTTAGATCAGGATAATATCATTGATGGTACTTATACACTTAGTTATGCTGCTTCAGGTAGTAATACATTTACAGCATTAACTGAGACAACACATTATACATTGGATAAAGAATCTGGAAGAATAGTATTAGAATCTGCAGGAGTTACAGCAGTTGGTACAAATATTATTTATGCAACATATACTTATACAGATGGTTTTTCAGATGCACTACTTGCAAGATTCATTGAAATGTCTGATGATGAAGTAGAGGAATTAACAGGAAGAAAATGGGACACCCCTACAAGTTCAACTGAATATATCGATGGGAGAAAGAGTTTATCTTATCCTACAACAAATAGACCTTTTTCAAGTGAAGATGAATATACTGAACCTGACTTTGTTGTATTGGATAATTCACCAATTACACAAATAGATGCAGTGTATTTCTTAGATAAACCCTTATCTATTGGTGCATTCTTTAATTATGATGATGGAACTACTACATACACAGAATATACTGATAATGTTAATGACACAAGTGAAAGTGATTTTACATTGTTTGATGATGCACCAGTAGCAGATGATTATGTTTACATTGGATCAAGTAATAAGTTTTTAGGAATGAATGTATTCTTAACAACAGTTGGAACAGGTAGTCCAGCAATTGATTGGGAGTATTATAATGGTAGTTCTTGGGCAGATATAACTGAAACAGATGTTGATTCTGGTGCAAGTACTTTTACAGCGTCAGGTAAATTTACATGGTCAATGCCATCTAGTTGGACAAAAACATCTGTGAATAGTAGCACTAGTTATTATTTCATACGTGGAAAATTAACAACAGGATATACAGTTGATCCTATATGTAATGCAATTGCAATTGAAGATGGTATAAGCGAATTAGTACATCCAAGAGATGTTCAATTTGAATCTTGGGGTAAACTAGTTTTTATTGGAAAAGATGTACCAAACGGAACAAAGAATGTAAGAATTGATTATAAATATGGTGCAACAACAACACCAAATCTTATTGCAGAACTAAGTGCACTTTTAGTTTCAGTAAGATGTTATGTGCATTTATCTGGAGGATCTTATGATGACGCTACTAGTTATACTTTGGGCAGCAAATCTGTCACTATTGGGGAAGTTTATGTCAATATTAGGGAAGTGTTGGATCAATTTAAAAAAAGGATTGCTGAGATTACTAAATTACTAGGAGGACGTTCCGACTTTGCTGTAATATAAAATGGTCAAGACAAGAAGCAATGAACATGCACAAATCAACATCGACAAGTTGAAGGATGCAATAAATGGCATTTTTGGTAAACAGATGACTATTAGAACAGTAACAGAAACAGTTGATGCATTTGGCCAATTATCCGCAAGATCCACAACAGATACGTTGTTTATTGGGGATTTACAATATGGATTGGCTCTTGACGAGCAATTATTAAAATCAGGGTTTGTTGAACATGGAGATGGAGTATTGTATATATACCCTACTGCACTTACAACAGATCCAACAGAACAAGATATAATCATAGAAGGTAACACTTCAGAAGCAGGAACTTATACTTCATGGGAAGTAATAGAACAAATTGAGTCTCCTGAACTTGGTGGTGTTAATTGTCACAAATCATTTCGTTGCAAAAAACGAGATGATGTCACAGTAACATAATAATGGTACAGATCACAATTACATCCAAACAATTAGAAAAATTTGGAAAAGGAATCAATTTCGCAATAAGTGAGCAAATAGCACAAGCAGTAAGAAAAGAAATTGAGAAGATGAAGTTAATTCAATCAACTCAATTTTGGCAGAGTATACAAGTATTACCAAACGGAGAAGGCGTTTACAGCGATGTGCCCTATGCTCAATACTTAGAGTATGGTACAATGGAATATTGGAATAATTATGGTTCCGATGATTTTCCAAAAACACCACATCCAAAAAAGAAACACATGACTAGAGAACAAGCAAAAGCATATCCAGCAGGAATGCAACCTTTTGCCCCATTTAGACGTGTTGTTTACAACCCAAACAAAATGGTTGACATTATCGCAAGAGCGATAAAGAATTTATAATTTCACCTCGTAAGTATCAAAGAACCGCCATAATAACACTAAGAAGGTGTAAAAATGGCATATGAACCTGATAGAATAATAGTAAACTTTTTGAGAGCTAATCTTACTGATCCAAATACTGGAAGTAGAGCAGGTACTCAATGGATTTATCCTGATTTTCCTAGAACACAAGATTTAACTAGAAATTCTTTTCCTAGAATTGGTATAACTATACTTAGTGAAAGCTCTGAATATCTTGGTATGTCTGATAATGATAGATGGGACACAATCAATGCACAAATAGATATTGTAACAAAGAAAGGTTTGAATCTTAGTGTAACAACAACTGATGAAGCAATGGGAGTTATTGCTAATGATGCAAGACTTGATTATGCAACTATACCTAATACTGTTACAAATATTAAACATAATACTACTGCATTCGGAACAGTAACTATGAAAAATACTGATGATGACTTTACTGCTCCAGGAAGTTTAGCAGCTGGAACAGTTGAATGGAGTTATGCAACAGGAAATCTTAATTTTAGTAGTGCAGACTTAGCATCATATTCTGGTCAAGCTATTACAAGTACTAGTGTTGTTGCACTTGAAGGAAAGAAGCTTGTTCAATATCTTGCTAGGCAAGTTGTATCTGCATTTAGAACAGGATGGAGAACAGATACTAATCTTGATTATATGAAATATCCTGTAAAAATGTCAAATCAACCCGTACCTTTTGAGGAAGATGCAGGGATTTTTAGACAAATGATAGAATATAGATTTAATGCAGTTAATGCAGGAGAGGATTAAAATGGCAAAAGTTTTTTATAAACCAAAAGGAAGATCGGCAGTTCTTGTCGACGAGGAAGTGTACAAAGAATTAATTGGTGAAACAAAAACACCAAAAAAGAAAACAACAAAGAAAGAAGTCAAAGGTGATGAATAATGGCAATAAGTTACTATAAAGGATTTGATACTTACATTGTTTACGATGAAGAAACAAGTTATGGTGCAGGAGCAACACCAGTTGGTACAAATAGATTTGGTAGAGTTACAAATGTAACTCTTAACATGGCTAACAACTCATTTAGGAGTCAAGGAATGGGTGAAGGTAGAAATGCAACAGGTGGTTACTTAGGTAATTTTGATGTTAATGGTTCAATAGAAGGAGAACTTTGTGATTTAGATTGGATGCAATATGCAATCGGTACAAGAACAGGTGCAGGTGTTGTTGCAGATCCTTATGAACTTACAGAAATTGATAATATTGGTTATGCTGGTGCAACAGAGATTCCAACATTGGGCTTAGAAATAGGAAGTGAAGGTGGAAGCAATGATGATACATTAGATGTTACAGGAGTAGTATTTAATTCATTATCAATAACTGCAACAGTTGGAGAACCAGTTAAATTCACAACAGAGTTTGTTGGAAAGACTGTGGCAAGTGCTACAACCTTAACTGCTTATACTGCACCAACTGCTAAAACATTAACATTCCAAGATGCAACTGTAACAGTTGGTTCTGATGAATGGCATTGTACTAGTTTTACATGGACAATTAATAATAATATGAGTTCAGGAAATAGGATTCTTGGAGACAGAACAATTCAACAACCAACAACAGGAATGCGAAGATATGATTTTACTGTAACAATGAGAAAGAAATTTGATGACACTGCAAGTACACTTTCAGGTACAGAAGCAAGAAGTCTATTCTTTGATGGCTCAACTGGAACAGCTCCACTTGCTGGTGCACAAGCAACTGCAGTAGCAGTAAGTCTTGATTTAATTGAAGGAGCAGCTGCAGATGATAGAGTAATTAATATTGACATGCAAAACTGTTACATTGATAGTTGGTCTGAACCAATTGCATTAGATTCAGGAGTAATTGAAGTAACTATAAATGGTTATGGACTCTCAGGATTAATTGATAGTACAGTTTATGTTCCAATAAGATATTACACAATTGCATAAAATTATGCAATTTTTTTCACTTTCATTTTAAGAAGAAATGAGGAGGGATAGTATGGAAGTCGTATTAAGTGACGGTAAGAAAGTCGTCCTAAGAAAACCAACAGCTGGAGTAAGAAACAAGGCAGCTGTAAAAGCCGAAACCAAAGAAGGGATTAAGCAAACAACATTCATGGTGGAGTTATTACCATTTTGTATTGCAACACATGAATGGGGTGTAACACCAGTTAGACAAGCATTAGATGATCTATCAATTGATGATTATGATAAACTTGTAGACACATTAGGTAAACTAATGAAACCACAAGGTGGTGATGTGGAAAAAAAGTTAGAGCCCTCATCAACGGATCAAGAATAAGTAACAAAGATATTTGGTTTGAAGATACATATACTAAATTTTTGTTTGCTGATGAATTTGGTTTTACACCACGTGAATTTGATGAGATGTACTTAGATGAAATTGAATTTTTTATGATTGTATTACAGGAAAAATCAAAACAACAAAAACAGAAAATGGATTCACACAATAAAAATAGAAAAATGAAAAAGGTGTTTTAAGTGCCAGAACCAATAATTGTAAAAGTAGAAGGTGGATTAGTAGGTGCAGTTAATGATGGGACTGCATCAGGAGCAAGTTCAGGATTGGGTGCTGCAGCAGGTTCTATTGGAAGAATGGCAGCAGGTGTAGCAATAGGAGTTGGAATGCTTGGGGTAATCAAAGGTGGAATTACAAGGATTGCAAAAGCACAACCACAATTAAGAGCAACATTTGAATTACTTGGTAAAACCTTTGATATACTTTTAAGACCAATTGGAGATATTATGTTGTTGTTTATTAAACCATTAGCAATAGGTATGTTGAGACTTGCATTACCAATGTATATTGCTTGGCGAAAATGGTTGATGGAAAACGAAGGACTAGCGAAAACAATAGCTGAACTTTTAGGTGGGCCTTTAGTTACATTATTGGGGCAAATAGGAGATTTCTTAAAAGGATTTAATGAAGGTGGTTTAGCTGGTGGCTTTGAAGCATTAGAAGAAGCAGGTAAAGAGCGTGCAAGAAATGCATGGGGACTAATTAAAGATGTTGGTCTTTGGTTATGGGGCAACTTTAAAGAAGGCTGGGCTGCACAATTTGAATTAATTGCTGCAGGTTGGGAGTTAATGACTGAATTAATTGGTGCATGGTACGAAGGATTTATAGAATTCTGGTCAGAAACAGTACCAGAATTATGGGGATTGTTTGTGCAAGGTTTTACAGTTTTCTTTTCAGAGACTTTACCTTTGTTAGTAACTGCAGCATGGGCAGTTGTATCTTCACTTCTTGAAAGTATGTGGAATAATATCATTAGTTTTTTTGGTAGTACTTTTCCAAATGCAGTAAATGAGATGTGGGAGAATATTATTACATTTTTTACAGAGACGTTTCCAAGTGCTGCAAATATAGTATGGGATAATATATTAGTTTTCTTTACAGAAACATTACCTGAAGGTATTGAAGGTGCATGGGAAACAATAAAAACTTTCTTTACTGAGACTGTAGTGGGTTGGATAGTTGATGGTTGGGATGGTGTTAAAGATTTTTTTACAGAAGAATTACCAAGTTGGATTACAACTTTAATTGATAAGTTGTACAGTGCTTTTGAAACACTTATTGAAAAAGCTAAAAGTATTCTTTCAGAAATTGATTCATGGTTAAATAGTCTTAGAAAATATGCAAAGAAATTTGGGTTGGCATCAGGTGGGTATATTTCAGAAACAGGAATGTATGAATTGCACGCTGGGGAATATGTTGTTCGTGCAGGAGATGTTTCTGCAGGCAAAGCTGTGAATCAAGGGCCTTCTTTTAACACAAGCATCACAATTAATGGTTCTGTTAATAATAGGTCTGATGCTAATGCTATAGCTGAACAAATAGAAAGAAGACTAACTGAGAAATGGAAAAGAGAATTACAATTTAAATCAACATATGCGAGGGGATCATAGTGGCTTCACCAACATTAAATTCAGTTTCATTAGGAAATCTTGAAATGATTTCACAGACTAAAGACTTAAACATAACTCCAATAACATTACCAGGATTAGATGATGATGATACAGAAGTATTTGATTTGGGTGGAGCATTAACCACAATAACACTCACAGGTTCAGTGGTTGGAACAAGCACAGCAAATGTCAAAACTGGAGTGGATAATTTATTGGCAATTGCTGATGGTAATCAAGATGCAACAGTTACATTAAGTACAGATCAAACTGGAAGTTTAAGCGTTAAGATTGCAACAATGGATTTTGTTTGGGAAGTACCAGGTATCAATAAATGTATGTATACAATTAAAGTTATTAAAGGAGCATAGGTGATAATATGGCAACAGGTGGAACAGTTACAAATTCAGGATTAAACATCATGTTAGATAGAACTTTTAATGGTTCTCCAACAAGATCAGTCATTAGTACTTATAAAGTAGGTAGTGGAACAACTACACCAGCAGCAGGAGATACTGATTTAGAAATACCAGTACCATTAGATGGAACTGAAGCTGTTGATGATTGTGAAACAGATAATTGGACAGATGATACTGATACAGATAGTGCTTTAAATAATTCAACTTACAAAGAAGGAAGTAATAGTATTTCTTTAGAGAAGGATGATACAAATGGAACGGCATATGGTGTTTTTAAAACAACAACAAGTAGAGATTTTACAAGCAAGACTTTATTTGTTTGGCTTTATATAACGGATACAACTGATTTAGTTGCGTCGGGGACAGCAGTAACAATAAGGTTTGGTAGTGATGCTTCTAATTATTACTATTATAATGTTAATATAAGTAGTCTTTCAAATGGTTGGAATTTAATCTATTTCACGTCAGCAACAGCTACAGGTACAACAGGTTCTCCAGTAATTGGGTCTTGTGATTATTCAAGAATCCTTCTTAATACTGATTTAGCAGCAGATACAATTGCAGCAGATAGAATAATGATGGATGATTGGAAACTTGCGAGTTCTGATGACTTTACTGGTAGTTATGAAACAAGTTATCCAAGTTTTGATTACACAAACAATGAATTAGAAATACAATGTAGAGTTACTGCAACACAAGCTAATAATTATGCTGTTAGTGAGTTTGGTTTGTTTAATACAGATGGAACAGTGTTATGTTATTCACATGATGTATTCACTGCAATAAGTAAAACATCAACAGAGGAAATAATTTTCATTGCAAAATCAAGATTGAGGTTAGTTTAAATGGGAAGTACAGTACAAACTGAAGTAATAATTGGTAGTACAGATGTATCTGCTAAAGTTCTTAGTTGGAAGATTACTGAAACATTTGGTCAAGATACTAAAAGTTGTGCCGTATCATTTCCTTTCTCTATCTTCACAGCTACTTTACCTTCTTTAGCAGTTGGAGATAGTATGACTATTAAAAGAGGAATAACTAATGCTGATGATTATTTCGAATTTGATGGTGTTGTTACTGAAATAGATAAAGATGGTGCTTATGTAACTCTTTATGGTGCAGATAAAATAATAGTATTAACAAATTCAGATATTAATTACAGTTATGATTCTAATGTTGATGCATCATCAGGAGTAGGAAGTGATATTTTTAAAGATATGATTAATACACACACAACTTTATCTGCAGATAACACGTCTGTTGTTAGTACTGGTGCTGTTCATTTGATTACAAAATTTAGATGTAAAAATACAGATGTTTATGAAAGAGTTAAAACTCTTGCAGACATATATGATTATCAATTTTATTGGGATGCAGATAATCAATTAGTTGTATTTGAACCAAAAGGATATACTGCTTCAGGAGTTACATTACAAGTAGGAGGTAATGTTAGTGAAGTTCCTAAATGGAATTATGATACTTCACAAATGGTTAATAATCTTACTGTAAAAGGTGGAGAACAATTAGTTGATAATACAGAATCTTTTAATGGAGATGGTGCTGAAGATACATTTGCACTTGCACAAGTGCCTAACTCAGTTAGAGTTGAAGTTGGTGGAGTGTTACAAGTAGGAGGTATACTAGATTCCACTGCTACATATGATTATGAAGTTGATAGAATCAATAATCAAATTGTATTTAAAGCTGGATCTATTCCTGGAGCTGGTGTTGGTAATGTTGTTGTAACTTATGATTATCCAATTCCAATCCCTGTTAATGTAAGGGCAGATGTAAGTATTACAAATTATGGTCTTTATAGTGCTACAAAAAGCTTTTCAGATATTGAATCTATTAATGATGCAATAGAAAAAGGGAATGCATGGTTAGATAAATACTCAGAACCTTTTGTTGGTGTTACTTTAAAAGTTCCAAGCATTACATTAGGTCTTAAAGCAGGTTACCAAATAACTGCAGTTGATAGTTACAATAATGAAAATAGAATATTAACAATTAATAAAATTACAAAAAAGTACCCGCATTCTTATGATGAGATTTCATGTGGTGATGAAGAGTATAGAACTACTGATTTTCAAACATTAGTATTGGATAAAATAAAAAGACTAGAAGAAGAAGTAGCAGGTGATTCTGATTTGTTGATTAATGTTCGACAACCACAAAATGATGTTTTTGCACAAACCAGATATTTAATTGCACAAACAAGAGATGTTGCAGCAGATGCAATATGGGATCTTGATTTATGGGATAATTGTAATTGGGAAGGGAGTTATGATAATTCACCAGTTAGAGTAAGAGTAAATCATCCAAATCATGAATATTTGGAATTAATTTATGATAATGATTTTAATGATACTGGAAACACTACAGCTACTTGGGACAATACAAGTAACCAAATAGATTTTACTGATGGAGAAATTGCACAAAGTTTAGCTGTTCATCTTAATAATGGAACTGTAACAAGAGCAACATTAACTGGAACAAGCACAGGAACATTAACATTTGAGATGACTGCAGATGGAACTAATTGGGAAAGCGTTACATCAGGTTCAGAACATACTTTTTCAGATACAGGTCAAGATTTAAGATGGAGAGCTACTAGTACAGGAGTTTCACAAATAACACAATTGGAGGTTGATTACGTTGTTTAAAGAAGGAGATCAAGTTAGAATAATAACAAGAGAGCCTGTGTTCGCAGGTAAAATTGGAACAATAACACAAGTTAAAGATGTTCCAGAGAAAGATAAAACAATTACAATGTATTTAGTTAGAGGAGAAGGTCTTAGAGGTGCAATGCAAGTTGAATCACAATGTCCAACTTGTAGTGCAGTAAAGAAAGGTCTTATTGAAAATTCACGATATTATCAAGAAGAACAAATAGAATTATACACAGGTGATGAATAATGGCAGTTACATACTCTTTTAGTTCAGGAAATTTAATTGAATCAGCAGAAGTTAATCAGAACTTTACTGATTGTGCAGTTATTGCAGACGCTGAAACAATTACAGGTGCATGGACATTTACAACAACAGCGGCAAATACTAATTTAATTTTAGATGCTGCAGTAGGAGATTACGATGCAGGTTTGTTTTTTAGATTAGAAACAGCAGATAAGTGGGCAATTTATTGTAATGATGGAGATTCAGATAAATTAGTTATTTATGATGATGCAAATAATGCAGCTATTATGGAATTTACATTAGGTGGAGATGCAACACTCAATACTAATCTTGCATTTGATACTACAGCTAGAACAATTGCAGGAATAGCAAATGAAGATTTATTAGATAAAGATGCATCTGAGACAATCACAGGAGATTATATTTTTACTGGTGATGTTACATTAGATGGTCAAGAAGTTGCAACATGGATAACATTAATGGAAAAGGCTGCGGTCAATGCAATGGATGCTAAAATAACAGGGCTGAAGATAACAAATGATGTAGTAAATCAACGTGTTGTTAATATGTGGGGATTTGATTCTTATTGTGATGGTTTTGGAGGGGCAGTTAATTTAGCTAGGACAAGTACAAGTTTAACTTATTCAGATGATATATGTGCTTATTGGGATGATGAGAACACTACTTTAGTTTATGAATCTCAACCAGTGCATATTCATTCAAATGTTGGATTAAACACTGTTACTCAAGCAATTCCATATTTTAAATATACTATGTGGAGTTTAGAAGATAATTGTGGTAATAGTTCTGTTAGTGGTGATTGGACAACCACTGGTTCAGTTACAGAGGATGCAGATAATTTAAGTGTAAATGGTGGTGCAACTGCTTATTGGACTGGTACAAATTATTATCAAACAACTAGAACTATATTTTTTAGAGTTAGTGGTGCATCATTAGGTGGTGGCCCAAGTGGAACAATTGCAATTTATAATGGTTCCACTGGAGTAACTCTAAGAACTGGAAACCATTCTGGTGTTGGAGGGTATTATATGGTTAGGTTTCAAGGATCAGATAACACTTGTGTTGTAGAAAGGGATGGTGATTCATTAGGTGAATTTGATCTTAGTGCTGTAACAACTAGTTGGTACATTCGTTTTACGTGTAATTCTGATATAAGGCAAGATGTTTATTTTTTAGCAGATGATAATATTTCATCAATGTCTTCAACAGCAACTTTGCAGATCTCAGCAGATAATGGTAGTAATTTTGAAACAGTTACAAATGGTCAATTACATACATTTTCTGATACAGGAAATCAAGTAATTGCAAAAGCAAGTATTTCAAGAAATGCAAACGAACTATTCCTATTAGAAGGTTGGGGATTAATGAGGGTGTCTTAAATGGTAATTAAATTTAGTGAAAAATTAATGAAGAAATTTGGGAGTATTGTACTTGATACAATAGATTCATTGTACAAAAAGAAAACAGTAAACTGGAGACTTGATTGGAGAAACAAAAGATTAGTTACTAACATTCAAATATGGTTGAAAGAACAAATAGCAAATCCTTCTGAAGATATGTTATTGTTAGCTAGAAAGTTTGAGAAGTACAGTACACATGATAGAAAGATAATGTCTATCTTAAGATGGGTTAATAAGAATGTTAAATACAAAAGAGATAAAGATGTTTGGGAAATCGAAGAAAAGTGGCAGACAGCTGAAGAGACATTACAAAAGAAAACTGGTGATTGTGAAGATGGAGCTGTATTGATTGTAGTATTAGCAAGACTTAATAATATTCCACACACACAAATTAAATTAACTGCAGGTTCTGTAATTGGAGGAGGCCATTGTTGGGTTGAATATAGGGCTAGTTTTGACGGAGTTACAAGAATTATGGATTGGTGTTACTGGTTTAGTCCTTCACCAACACATAAGAGAAAACCAGCTTTACAAGATACTAGATATTTAGATAGATGGTTTAGAGTTAATGATGTAAGAGGATATGGAAAGTTTAAGTACTGTATGAAGAAATAAGTACCAATTTGGTAGTTTTTGGTAGGAATTGGTAGAAAGGTGGGTGCCTTAAAATGAAAACAATAACAAACGAAGTATTAGCAGAAAGAATGGAAAATCACTATAGTGAAATACAGAAAGGTCTATCTAGAATTGAAGATAGATTGGACTATATGAATGGAACACAAAGAAAACATAATGAAGATATAATTAAAATTAAAGCTACAATGATGACTAGAAGTATGTGTAACAAAACCCACTCTACTTTAACAAAAGGGGCAGTAATTAATGATCTTAGAACAAATTGGATGTGGTCTGGTCTGACTTTATTAGCTGCAGGATTAATAACATTAGGTTTTCATGTAATAAGAGTAAAGTTTTTTGGAGGATAGAAAAATGGTAAAATTAGCATTTAATAAGCAATGGTATTTGAGTAAAACAGTTTGGGCTGCATTAGCAACAGCAGTAGTAGCAATTGGAACAGCAATGCTTGGTGAAACATCCATAGTAGTTGCAGTTGTAGTATCTGTTCTAAGTGCATTAGGAGTATATGGTAGAGTAACAGCTACAGAGAAATTACAATAAAAATAAAAAATAACCTCAAGCAAATAGCTGATCTCCTTTGGTTTTGCATAAACGTTATTCCACCCCTTATTAGTTACAAGGAGATTTATAATTCTTGTAAATTGAGGTTGTTTTTATTTTTTAAATAATCTACCTAAAGAATAAATAAGTTCTATTAATATCATTCCACTGACTAGACTAACTGCAAAATAATAAGTCCAATAGATACTTAACGCTAAAATTATGAAAATTGAGAATATCACAGGAATACAATAACCTATAACATAAAGTCCTCTTCTGAAGTCATTATCTTGAGATTGAATACTTGATTTAATCATATCAAACAATTCTTCAAAAAGTTCATATAATATACTTTTCATATATGAAAATAGAGAGGAAAAGTATTTTTAAAGTTTGTGTTTTGTTATCATTATTTTATTCTTTTTTCTACAAACTCAGCGTATTCGACACATTTTTCTATTGACTCTTCACTACTAAATGAACCACTAGTGATATAAGTATAAACATTATCTTTAATAAAAACAATATAATATATCTTAATCTCACCAAGCATACCATAGTCCATGGCTTCTGACCACATTATACTCTTATCTCCAATATTGGGGTCTTTTAAATAAGATAATTTCACTAGTGATTCTTCTGTTACTTCTTCTGTAACCCATTCACAATTATAATCATCATCACATTCATAGTTTTCATCCTCATATGTATGTACATATATATCTTCTCCACCATCTACTCTTTCTTTTGCTTCATTAAACTTATTATCTATCTCTTCAAGTGAATAAAGATATATAACAATTTTTAAGTTTTCCATAGTAAATGCATCAGCAAGACTTGATCCGCCTTTTTGATATAGTTTATAATAAGCTTCTATAAAACCATCTTCAGCTTTAGATTCTGATTCTTCAACTATTTCCCATCCTAATTCAAAATCATCAAGAGTCGGGAAGAAATCATCAGAAATCTCTGTAACTTCATTATTTAAGAGATTTGAAATAATACTTTTCTCTTCTTGTATTTCTTCTTCAACAACAACTTCACTACTGCAACCAACTAAAAATACAACCATCAATAACATTAACCATTTCATTTTCTACACCTCAGATATTATTTCTTCTTTTTTCTCCCCTATTAAACCATTCAATGTATTTACTTGTTCTGTTAATAATTTAATAAGTTTGTCTTTTTCATCCTCTTGTTTTTCTTCTTTTTTAAACAACCCCTTCATAATTTCTGGTCTTTGTCTAACATGTATGTATTGTCTATAAGCATCAAAGCTTTTATGACCAGTTATGGCCATTGCTTCAAAAGGATCATGAACTTTTTTAGCTACTTTATTACAAAAACTATGTTTTAATGAGTGAAAACTATATTTATATCTTGGTTTATTCTTCTTATCAATCATATATACTTCATCTAATCCTAAATTAACCATTGATCTATTGAATGCTTGACATAAACTTATTGCAGTAACGTGTTCTTTGTTTCCAAATGGGCTAGCAAATATAAATTCTTTATTGACTGCATGATATTTAATATAAGGATATAATATTCTTCTTAATTCTTCTACAACATAAACAACTCTTACAGCCTTTGTCTTCTTCTGTACATATGTAATTGAGTGCATATTCATATCTACCTCACTAATTTTAAGCTTAGCTACATCAGATGCTCGCATACCTGCATACCAACCAGTATAGCAAGCTACACGCATCCTAATTGTGCTAATTCCTTCGATTATTTCAATAATCATTTTGTCCGATATGTCTTTAGGTTTTAAACTGTCCCCCATTGATTGTTCCCCCATTTAAAAAGTTAGAGCTTAAGGCTATATTCTTAAATCTAACTTGTATATAAACTTCACAGCCACTTGTCCTGTCCAGTGTAATTTATAGTCGACAACTCCCACTTGCCAATTATTTGTCCAGTGAACTTTGTTTATATGGTTTTATCTACTTCTTGTCGTAGTCAACCATAACAAGTACGCATTATGCCCTATTCCATGTCTTTAAGTGCATGAATATCTTTTGGAATTACAAAAATACCTTCTTTTTTCCATATTCTAAACTTTTCAACAATTTTCATCAAAGCTTGTCTTTTTGTTAGTCCACTATATTCACAAATTACATCCATTCTTGATTTTCCACATACACAGTTATCTGTTACTGAAGTACATAAATACCAAAGAGCGAATTCAAGTCTTTCTGAATCGGAATCCAGCATGCTCCTATCAAATTTCCTGGAAAAAGACAGTAGTTGTTCTATTCTCTTTTTATTCAATGCAGGTCTAAACTGGCTCATATATTGATTAAAGCTTTTAATCAATATAAATGTTGTTCCAAAAAGGTTGTAAATTTTTCCACTTTTTTGGAAAATCTTTCAAACAGCTAACGCTATGGTGTGAAGAATTAGTATTATAATTTTTGGCCGCCACTAACTCAGTGGTGTACTCGGCCCTCAATTGCTCGAGGAACGTTTATGTATCTCTATGTGGCATTTTCTGCAAATTGCCATTAAGTTCTTGACTCTGTTATCTTTGCGATTTCCGTTGATGTGATGAATTTGATTTGTCTCTCTACCACAAAGCAAACATGTGTTATCGTCATGCATCAAACATAACTGTCTTGCTTGCCATGCAGGTCTGTTCACTATCAACCATCCTGGTTGTCCTATCTCATTTCTCAAGGTCTCCAAAGACCTTGTGCTCACCTCTTTGGACATTTTCTACAAATGTTTTGCTTTTGCTGCTAAGATAAGTATAAAATATTTATCTATGAGCTTATTGAATTTGATTGTATCTAAATCTCCGTTGTCTGGTTTGTAAACATTCAAGTAATGTGTTTGAGCAAGGTTAACAGCCTGTCCTAAGGCTATTTCCTTACTCTTGTCTTTAAAATTATATGCTGTCATTTTCATTGCCTCATATGTAAAGGCACACATCTGTCTGTCATACAGACACATTCGTAGCCTTTTCTTGGCATTGTAAGTCTTTCTACTATTCTACTAAGTTTTTGAGCAAAGGTTGCTCTACCATACATTTTTGTCTTTCTCATTATATCATCACCTCTCTTTGATTGAATTGAGAAAATTGAGAATTAAGTCCCGGAACTCTATTGTCTTGTGATTCTGGGATAGTAGTATAATTAGGTTTTTCCTTACTAGTTTCTAGAAATGGTAAATTATATATAGAACTCTTACCTTCACGACTCAATTGAGTAGTGGTAAAAGGACTATTTAACTGTCTACTTGCCCATTCTTGTAATGCTATATGGACTATATCTGATACTGTAGTACCTTCTACAAAGTCCTTACGTAAATTTGCACCTTTTATTCTATTAAATAACTGTACTTCTCGTGGGCTTATTCTAACAGTTGTTGCATTTTCTTTGGTCATATAATCACCTATTTAGAGTATAAACGTACCAAGTATATAAATGTTTCGTTTTGTAAATAGAATTAAATCATTGTAAATAGTTCCTTTATAAAAGTATATACTCTATCACCATAAAATATATAAATGATTGTAAACAGGATATTTAACATTGTAAATAATGTTAAATAAAAAAAGGTGATAAATTATGCCAAAGATCATAAGAGTAAGCGAAAAAAATCATGATGCCCTTGTGGCTCTCAAATTAACTCCTTCTCAATCTCATAATGATGTAGTATCTCAATTATTGAAAGTTACACCAGAGAATATCTGGGATTCTAAAAAAAGAGGTGAATTAGATGAGGAAATTAAAGACTAGATATGTTGATCTAGATAAAAATATAATGGTTGGAACATTTAACAACCAAGAAAATGATTTTTCTGATGAAGATTTTGATTATTTGTTTCAAGATATACTTGAACCATTGATTGAATCTAATTTACATGATATGATTCATGCAAAACATAGTTGGTTTGTTCCAGTAAGTGACAATGCTTATGAGCCCCGTTTCTCATTTCCTGCTTTTTTAGTTGAGGAATGTAAAATTAGGCATATCAGAGTTTAAGATGACAGGTTGGTTTGCTATCCTTGATTGTTCCCCAATCTTAATGCCAACCCCGGCTAAGTTAAAGCAAACCAATCTCCTTTCTTTCATAAAAAAAGATGGTGAAAATGCTAATGAGTATTGAAGATTTAAATGTTAATGAGTATGTTGTACATTTACAGATACATGATAAAGATAAATGGCAAAGCTTACAACACTTAAAGGAAGAAGAAGGAGAAGATAGATATAATCAATTATTACATGAAGGTTTTGAAGTATGGAAACAATGGTATAGAGATACAGAGAGTAGTTCTCTTAAGGAACGAAAATTAAGATTAAAAGCTAAACAAGGGGAGTTTATAGAAGACGAGGCTAAAAAGATACAAGAGTTTACTGATGAAGATTCTATTTTCTATATTAATAATGAATGTAAGTATAAACAATTAAAAAAAGTAGCAGATAGAAGCTTTGAGCAATCAAGGCAAATTAATTTCTTAATTAGTAAAGGAGATAAAATTAAAGGTAAACTTACTGCACCATTATATAATTATAAGAAGAAAGTTACATTGGCTCGAGTCGGTAGGAGAATAACGGACATGGGTGATGTATTTAAGTTATTCTTTATTGATGATTTGTTTAATCCAAGAAGATGGTTAAAAGAAAGAACTATTGATGAAGAGTTTTATATTTATCATTTCATTTCAAGAGATAAAGAGTACTTAGTATATTCACAAGATGCATTACCAATTGAAGAGTATACCTTACATGGTACTTTAATTGAATTAGAAGATTCTGCTGTTATTGGTCAACAAGCATCGATTCCAATGAAATTACCTATATTCTTTGTTTATAGTGCAGTATCTAAAATAATTAGATATAATAGTCATGAAGAATTTATCAAAAAATGTAATGAGTTGGAGTTGTCACATGAGAACTTCTTTAATTACTTGTTAAGTAATGGAACTCATTCATTCAGACATCCTAAGTATTTCGAAGAGTTAATGGGTGCCTTCTTATTTTCTAGTAAGATTGGCTATTCACAGTTTCCTTTGCATTTGTTTGTGTTAGCAAAGGCAGGAACAGGTAAGACTTTTATGTTGGAATTACTGCAAAAGAAACTACAAGAGTCACAAGAAGTAGTTGAAGGTTCTGGAAGTACAATAAAAAGTCTTGTTCCTAGTTTTAAATCAACAATACCGGATCCGGGTGCAATGATTAAATCAACTAGGTTATGTTTAGTTGATGAATTCTTACGTATACTTATTAGAGTTAAGAAAGAAGAAAGATTTGAACAATTAAGTATGATGAATCCTTTATTAGAACATAAGAAAAGAGAGTTTAGATCTGGTAATGGAAGCATTACTGCTAAAATGATTTCTAAGTTGTTTGTTGTATCTAATCCTATTTATAATACAAAGACTTTGCCATTAATGGCAGAATCACTTGATCCTAGTTTCTTATCTAGATTGCTTATTTGGTATCAAGATGATTATCACATTAAATTCATTCAAAAGAAGAAAGGTGTACAAGATACTTTCTTTAAAATGAGTGATGAGGATTTTATTTCTATCTTTGATTACTTACAGATATTCAAAAGTAATTGGGATAGTGAAAGATTAATGAAAATATTTGATAAGTATAGAACATTTATGCCAGAATTAGTTCTTGATGTTTATGATGCAAGATATGATCATCATTTAGAATGTTTACTTGATGGAATTATAAAGTTAAGATGTATGTTTACTGGTGATGTTTCTTTTGAAGCTGTTGATGAAGATTATGATCGTGTTGCTGCATTATGGCAACAAATGATTCTGAATTGGAATGCTGGAAGTGATTTAAGAGAAGCAGATTATTACACTAAAGATAGATATATGACTTATCAAATGAATTTTATTCTTGAGAAGATGCGTGAAAGCGATGGAAAGATTCGTTATTCTAAATTTAATTCTTTTGATATTGAAGATGTTTATTATCATCTTGAAGGATTATTTGAAAGAAAATATCTCGAAAGAAGGTCAAATGACCATTATGTTTACTGGCATCCTCAATACAAGATTTACAAAAGTAATTTGGCATTAAAGAAAGAAAGTGGGGGTAAGACCCTTGAGAATTAGTCAGAAAAGTTGGCATAATCATGATGAAATGGGGGAAAGACCCCAAACAAGTTGGCATAAATGGCTTAAAAGCGGGGGGGAAGAGAGAGACTCTTTACAAAGAAACAGGAGGGTCTTCCTACCCCAGTTTGAACGGTTTATGCCAACTGCAAAATGTCTTACCCCTGGTTTTGGTGGTTTATGCCAAATTAGTAATTGAAGATGAAATACAAATTAGGGAGACATAAAGATCAACAAAAGTTGATGGAGGAAAACAAAATGGCAGAAAAGCAATTAGTCGTAGAAGAAGAGACAATACAGCTAGATGAGCCCCAAGATGTTCAAGACATAGACATCAACAGCTTATCTGATAGAAAGTTTGGTGAGAAAACAGAGAAACCAAAACTTGGTGGAAAGAAAGCAGTTATTCTTGAAGTTAAGTTAAGACCAACTTGTAAAGTTAGTGCAACAAAAGATGGTACAAAAAAGTATGAACCATTAATTTTGACATTAACATATGAGATTGATGGACAACAGTATTATGAGAATTATGGTGGAATGCAGAGATTTATTCACGACGGAGAACCAGGACAACCAACTGTTTGGGCTGAAGGTAAGAATGCTGCAGCAGTTTTGTTTAAGTTGTGGAGAGAACATACTGGAAAGAAACTTGAAGATGTTAGTGTAAAAGAATGGTTAGGAGATTTAGTTGGCAAACAAGTTGAGTTAACAGAGAAAGTTACAATGTATGAAGGTAATGAAGGACATAAAAATGTTGTTTCATCCTTTATTGGTTAAGACATAATGAGAAGATAGGGAGGTTTCACCTCAATTTTTCCTCCCTTCTTTTCTCGAGGTGAAAAAGATGAAACCAGAAGATCAAATGGAATTTGCAAGAGATGCAGTCAGAAGAAAAATAAAGCGATTTGAGAGCATCTTAGCAAAAGAGTATGATTGTTTACAAAAAGAAGTTTTAGAAGCTAGAATTGATACTATGAAAGAGATAGAGGTACTTCTATATAGATGATTAATACAAAAGCAAAAGGTAGTCGTTTTGAGAGGAGAGTTAAGAAGAAGTTAGAAGAACTTAGTTGTTTTGTATGCAAACAAGCAGCTTCAGTTTTTCCAGATTTAATTGTTGCTAGTCCTGATCGTAGAATGTATTTTATTGAGTGTAAATGGAATAAATATATTTCAAAAGAAGAAAGACAAAGATTTGACGAATTAAAAAAGTATGGTAATTGTCGTATTGCTTATCCTAAAAAATGTTTACATGATAAACGCAAAACTGAAATTGTTTTGTGTGATTTAAATTATAATAATTGCGAGGTGTTGTGAAATGAATGAAAGAGCTAAGGAGTTGATGGAAGAAGATCAGAAAGTTAAGAAAAGGTTTATGTTTAGAGTGCCTAAATTTAATTTCTTACTTAGTTTGTTATTAGTTCCAATAATAGTTCTCTTTGTTTTGGTTTTCTTAAATGGAGATCAAATTGATGATGTTGTAGATAAAGTCTACGATAATGAAGAGAAAATGGAAGCTTATGTTGATTTGTTAATTGAAGATGATAAAGCAATAAGAGAAAGAGTTGGAACATTAGAAGATAATTATGATGGATTGGATGAAGATGTTGAAGATTTAAGATTTGAATTTGCATCAACAGATTTGAATGTAGTTATTGAAGATATGGAATGGGAGAGAGAACAGAGAGATATTTGTGAGGAAGAAGAAGAGCATCAAGATGATTGTGAATTAAGATTAAATGATGATGCTTGCAATTGTGGAGATGAAGCATATTCATACAGTTGGAGAGATAATGATCAATATGTCTCTGTATGTTTCAAGAGTAAATGTGAATTAGATGAGGGTGATTATTGATGAAATCAATATTAATTGTTTTATTTTATGGATTGTTTGCAATATGTATTTGGATGATAAGTACAGTATTTGATTTAGATTGGATTGTTAATGATGATTTATCATATACTTTACTTACAAAAATATTGACAATTGGAGTGATAGTTATTGGTGCAATTTCAATAACAATGGCAGTACTTGAATGAAGATAGGGGAAATGAAAATGATACCAAAAGAACAAATTAAGGATTTTAAAATTTTAATTGGAAAGTTTCATGAAGAAGTTAAATCAAATAGCGTCACCGATTTAATTGTATGGTTAGATTGTTATTTAGAGAAATTTAACTATGAGATGAAACAGATGAAAAAACCCAGAAGAAGGTGATTACTGAAATGCGAAAAACCAAAATGTTAGGAACGGCTTAAGACGGATTGGTTCAATTCCAATAGTTGGTTTCGCAAGATTTCAGTAACATTCGCTAAAGACCATTTACAGAACGACATGTGCTCTACTGTAAGTAAAACAACCAAACTCTCGCATCGGAGCATTTAGTTGATTCGCATACGATTTGGTTGGGTCGGCGAGAATGTAATGAGGGAAAAATGATAGCACAATATGATCCAGTGGAACCAGAAAGAATTGAACACATAATTACTAATGTAGAATGGAATAGGTTAGATGGAGTAGTTAGAGGGTGTATAGTTGGTGATGGTAGTGAAGTGGAATATAGTAATGATCTATTATGTGAATGTAGTACTCATTACTGTCCCTTCGCTAGATACAAAGAAGAACTAATAACATATGCATGCAGAAGAGAAGATTATTCAGTGAGGGTGTTAACAGATGAGTGAAAACATAACATTAACTGATTTAAGGAAAGCAATGGACTTAATTGAGAGAGAACCTGAAGAATTAATTTATGAAGATGACTTCCAAAAGATTTGGGGGAGAGGATTAGGACCAACAAGGATCCAATTAACTAAAAAAGGAGCAGAAGAAATAAAAGAATTGTTAGAAGAAAATGAATGGAGATAGAGTGCAAGTAATTGTTGGAAAGCATGACGATATAGGTGGATTAGTTGAACCTGTATATGAACAATTGACAAATAAAGAACTCACTGTAAGAGTTAGAGATTGTTTGGAAACAAAGAGGGGTAAGTTAGAATATGGAAGTAATGTTTATTGTCAGTATGCTGACGATGAATGCCCTTATCAGAAACAATCTGATAAAGTATTGCCATATTGTGAGAAGAGGTGAAAATTATGGTAGAAAAAGGAACATTTATGTGGGCTGTAAAGCAGATGAAGAATGGGAAGAAGGTTAGAAGAGCTTATTTTGATACTCCAAGATTTATAGAACTTAGAGGAGATATATTATATGACAGCAAATATTCACAATTCGATGTTGATTTAGATTGTGTTGAAGCAACAGATTGGCAAATTTATGAAGACACACCTACGTTAGCAAGAGTCCAAGAAGGTAGACAAAAATTACATGAAAAAGGATATACAGCAACAGATGTTATATTTAAGTACCCAGAAGATAATGTTTTAATTATAGGAGAACAAGAAATAGCTTGTGTAAGGGGGAAATGGGATACTGGAGCTACTATTTTTGGAATGAAGATATGGGTAGATGAAACAATTGAAGATAATTGTTTTTACATTGTTGATAAGAATAATGCTCAAGCTGATGCTGACGACTCTAGCTGTAGTGATATTGATTGGAATCTAGCCGACCAATCATTTGATAGAGAAGATCCAGAAAAGATTGTTAAGGATGTTAAGACTTTTATTGAGAAAGTTAAGGAAGATATTTCTAAATTTATTAATAGGAATAAGTATAATGATGCTATGTTAGAAAACTTTAGTCATGCTATTAAGATAATAGATAAAAGAGCAGGTGATTTGTAGATGGATTTATTACACTGTAGAAAATGTAATAAGAAGACAAATCATAAAATAGTTTCAGAACAATTAGAATCTGAAACATGGAAATGTTTGAAGTGTAAAAATAAACAAGTGTATATTATGGGTAAAGAATGGTGATTTACATTACAAAAGATGATGAAGCTGAAGTAAGATTACATGATTGGGATGAAGTTATTGATTACGTTAAATATAGGTTACATGAAGATGATATTAATACAGAAATTAGTCATGAAGTAATTAAAGAATTAATGAGGGGATAAGATGAGAAGAAAAAACAAAATTATATTTGAGACAAAAGAAGATATGGAAATATTGAAAGCTGTTGTTATATTTATAGGAAAAACAAGTTTAGCTGGAAGACAAGATGATGGTTTAACAGAGAAAGAATCAAAATTATGTTCAAAGTTATATGAGTTATTAAGTGATTTAGATGACAATTGAGAAACTAATGTGGGTTAAATGGTAAATCCAACAGACATTGGGCATGTAATAAGACAATGTGAATGTTTACAAACATATAGGAAACAAGAGTCCCCACAAAATGGAACAGAACCAAGATATTATTGTTCAATATTATTACCACAAGAATCATACAGATGTTGTTATGGTGGGAAGTTAATAGGAATAGTTATTCCAGGTAGGGAAAGACAAAATGAAGTAGGGTTTGTGCAATGTATGTACCCAAATGTAATGAGGTAAAAATGAAAGTTGAATGGATAGATGCAGCAGATCATGATGATGTTCCATTGAAGGAGATCAAAGAGAATCCAGTAAAGAAGTATTTAGTTAATGTTGAAACTTATGGAGAGATCATTAAGGAAGATGAAGATGGTATTATTTTAATGAAAGGTATTGATAGTAATGATGATTGTGAGATCATAGTTATACCAAAAGGATGGGTGATTAGAGATATTCTTGATAAACAAAAAGTAAAGGAAGCTATTGAAAAATATTTTGAAGGTACAATTTGTCATGAACTATATAATGATTTAAAGAAAGAGTTAGGATTGGAATGAAATGCGAAATGTGTGTAAGATGTATGAATTGGGATAGTAATAAGAATATTTGGGTTTGTAAAGGTGGTGAATGTACAGATGAAGTATACCAAATATTAAAAAAAGAAAAGCCCAAGTTGAAGTCTCAAGCTGATAGCTGTATTAGTGAACATGATTATTATACATTAATGAACTCAGTATTAGATGAATTAGATCGTGGATTTGATACTATTTCAAGACAGAATAAGATAAAACAATTGTTTGAAGAAGTATGGGAGAAAAAGAATGAATTGGAGGTGCTTAAATGAGCCAAGAACAAACAGAACTATTCTTGAGAAGGAATAGAGATAGATGGTTTAGTGTTGAAGAGTTGTTGAGAGTAATGAAGTGTGGGCAGAGAGCTTTGTATAATAATCTTAAAAGTTTGGAGAAAACAGATAGTGTTACTGTTAAGATTTTACCAGGTGCAGGGTATAAGAATAAAAAATTATACTCATATAGAGATGATGATGAAGAGTTTGGAAATGTAATTAAGGATTTTCAAAATAAAAGACTTCATCATAACAATCTGCCACAGAGTGATGTTATTTCACTTATGTTGATTGCAGAATTAAGAAAACAAAACAGAATAAAGGTGGTGTAAAAATGGTAGTAGAAAGCAAAAGAGTAGCAAAAGTAGAAGGAAGTAATGTAGTTGTTACAACTACAATGATTGATAAGATGAATCCAAAACAACAATTGGAAGCATTACAACAAATTGAAGGAGAAAAACAAAAGTTGATGCAACAGATTAATCAAGCTGATGCACAGAAAGGACAGTTAGATAAACAAAGAGAAGGTTATGAAGAACAAATGAATGATATTATTAAAGTTCTTGAGAAACGTAGAGGAGTAAATGAAGCTGCAATTGAAGCAAAGTTTAAGTTAGCTTTTGAAACAAAGAAGCCTAATTTGATCTCTGATGCAAAAGCAACTGTAAAACGTAATGAATGGCAAGATAGTAAACATTATGCATTTACTGTATATCAAGCAGTGCTTGGAAAAGTTCAACAAGATCCTCAATTACTTAATGAGATACCTGCTAGTTATTTACCTAAGTTTGCAGAAAAGTATCTTAATAAGGAAGATATTGTTGTATAATACTTTATTTTATTTATTTATTTTTTATATATTATTATTATTATATAGTTAATAAATGTTCATTTAAATAAGATGGAAAAGATAGGAAGTTTATTTAGTGGGATTGGAGGAATAGAAATTGGATTTGAAAAAGCAGGATTCAAAACAGAATGGTTTGTCGAGTGTGAACTATATGCAAAAGCAATCCTCAAAAAAAGATTCCCAGAAGCCAAGATATATGATGATGTTACGAAAATTGATTTTAGAGAAGTTCCTAGAGTCGAGATACTCACAGGAGGATTCCCATGTCAGGACATCTCAAATGCTGGAAAGAGAGTTGGCATCGAGGGGAGTCGTTCTTCACTCTGGAAATATTACCTTAAAGCGATTAGCCAAATACGACCAAGAATCGCATTCATTGAAAACGTCTCAGCTCTCCTTAGTAGAGGGTTATCTGTCGTACTCTGCGACCTTGCCAAGATCGGGTATGATGCAGAATGGTATTGTGTACCAGCTTCCGCCGTTGGTGCGAATCACCAGAGGGACAGGATCTTCATCATTTGCTACCCAAACAACAATGGACAGCCTTCCACCGAAGAGCGAGAAGGCATTGAAACGAGAGATGGAAGTTACTCGGAAAGGAAGAAGCAAACCAGCGAACTTGAGAGATCAAGTGAGCAATATGCAAATGTGGAGAACTCCATCAGCAACAGAATGTATGAGGGGAATAGGCAAGATGTCAATAGAAGAGAAAAAGAAGAACAATATTCAGATAAGTCTATCTGCTCAAGTTCAGATGTTTCCAACACCAATGGCTTCAGATTGGAAGAACAAGAATTACAGCAGGGATTATACGCTAGGAAACAAAAAATATCTGATGCTTCCAACACCAAAAGCCCACGATGGGAAGAACTATGGGAATCCAGAAAATCCATGTATAAAAAAGAGAATAAAGATGGGGAAACAAATAGATTTGAACATGACGGAATCTGGAAGTCTGAACCCAATGTGGGTAGAGTGGCTAATGGGATTTCCTTTAGGGTGGACAGAATTAAATGCCTCGGAAATGCAGTCGTACCGCAACTTGCGGAAATCTTTGCAAAAGCTATCAAAAAATGAAATGGAAAAAGATGTGTAAAAATTATTCATTTTGTAATGGGTGGATAGTTGGGAATAAGAATAATGTTTATTGTAATGAATGTAAAATAAAGAATGGAATATTGAGAGGTGATTGAAGTGAAAGAAAAGAAAGATAAGATATTAAAAGAAATTTCAAATTGGTTAAACAAAAATATAGAAGATACAACTGATTCTATATGGGTTGATGGTAAAATAGTCTCAATAAAGTCTGACGGTTCTAGAATTATAAAATCAATTGAATTTGGTGATGTTTGAAAAAAGAGGTGAATAGTGATGAGTAAGGAATTAAAGACATTGAAGGAGATAGAACAAAAAACACAACTAGATTATGATGCTACTATTGATTTTGTTAGAGAATCATTATCTGAAGAGTTGAGAGAAGAAGCTAAGAAGTGGTTGGAAGTTTTTGAGAAAAGAAAAAAGGAACATTCAAAATTTAATGTAGAACTCTTAGAGATTGCTGATTTAGCTAGAATTACTTTCATTAAACACTTCTTTAACTTAGAGGATGAAGATGGCAATTAATAAAAACCTGGTGCCTATCAATAGCACCGCTAGAGCTAGAGAATTAGGATCTAAAGGTGGTAAAGTTGTTACAGATAAACAAAGAAGAGCTGCTAAGATAAGGGAAATTAAAAAGAGAGTTAAGAAAGGACAAATTAAATGTGTGGATGAAGAATGGTTATTAGCTAGATTAGAGGATTCATGTATGATGGATATGGAACTTATTGGTATGGTTGATGATATGAAAAAAGGATGGGCTGAATTACCTTCTAATGCAAAAGGATTTATTATTAAATTACAAAAAGAAGTAAGGGATTCTATTCATAAGAAGTCAGATCTTAATTTAACTCAAAATAATATAAAGAATGAACAATATAATATTGAAATAAATATTCTCCCACCAAATGATAAAAATAAATTGGACTCCAAGTAAGAAGCAAAAGATTGCTCTTGATATTTTATTTGATAGAGAGACGACTGAATTTTTTTATGGTGGGGGTGCAGGAGGTGGTAAGAGTTATATTGGTTGCATTTGGTTAATTCTTTCATGTTTAAAATATCAAGGCAGTAGATGGTTAATGGGAAGAGCAGTTTTGAAATCTCTTAAAGAATCTACATTATTAACTTTTTTTATGATATGTAATGAATGGGGATTAAAAAAAAATATTCATTATAAATATAACTCTATTGAAGGTATAATACGTTTTTTTAATGGGAGTGAAATCTATTTAAAAGATCTATTTGCATATCCTAGTGATCCAGAGTTTGATAGTTTAGGAAGTACAGAATATACTGGTGTCTTTCTCGATGAAGCTAGCCAGATTACAATTAAAGCAAAGAATATTGTAATGAGTAGAATTAGATATAAATTAGAAGAATTTGATCTAGTGCCAAAATTATTTATTGCTAGTAATCCAAGTAAGAATTTTTTATATTATGATTATTATAAACCTTGGAAAGCTGGTTCACTTCCAAAATATAGAAAGTTTTTACCGGCGTTAGTTCAAGATAATCCTTTTATTTCTCCATTTTATATAGAGAATTTAAAGAAATTAGATAAGACTAGTAAACAACGATTGTTATATGGTAATTTTGAATATGATGATGATGATTCAGTTTTAATTGATTATGATAAAATAATAAGTATGTTTGGTAGTACGGTAGGAGAAGATAAAATTAAATACTTAACAGTTGATGTAGCTCGTGGTGGAAAAGATAAATTAGTATATATGTTTTGGCAAGGATTACACGTTTATAAAGTGGAACATGAACCAAAATCCAATAATAAAAAAACACGAAAGAAGATAGAGATATATTGTGAAAATGAAAAAATATCACGTTCTAAAGTAATTGTAGATGAAGATGGTGTTGGTGGTGGAATAGTAGATGAAACAGAAGGAGTCAAAGGGTTTGTTAATAATTCAAAAGCAATTCAAGATTTTAATAAAGAGATGGAAATTCATTTAGATAAGTATGCACCAAAATATAATTTTAAAAATTTAAAATCTCAATGTTATTATAGATTAGCTGATTATATAAACGCATCAAAAATATCAATTTACTCTGAAATACCTATAGAAATAAAAGAAGAATTGATAGAAGAATTAGAACAAATAAAAAGAAAAGATATGGATAAAGATGCACCATTACAAATAATTGGAAAAGATATAATAAAACAAAATATAGGAAGAAGCCCTGATTTTGCAGATGCACTTATGATGAGAATGTATTTTGAAGTAAATAAACGAGAAACTGGTTTCTTTTTTGGTTAATTAGAGTATTGTATATAAACTTCAAATGAGTTATTCTATAATAGACTCACAGTGATCACTTCACTAATACTCACCTCTTTTTCCCGCACTTACATTCCTTCGGGAATGTTTGCGGGGCGATGGGGATTATACTTATGGGAATCATAGATTGGTACAAAGATACAAGAGAGAGATTAGATAAAGGAATTCGTCTCTTTAATGCAGGAGAAGTAACACCTACAAGTAATTTAGCAATTCTACCTAGATGGTATTTTGAAGCACAGTTAGGACAACCAAGACATACAGATATTGCTGAACTTAGACAATATGCTAAATCTTGTTGGGTTCAAATGGTGGTTAATGCTATAGTTAAACAAGTTAAGACTACTGATTGGGATGTTATTCTTGAAGATGAAGAAGATAATGAGTTAGCAAAGAAATATGAAAAAGAGTTAATTAAAGCAAAAGAATTTTTAGAATGTCCTAATAGGAATGGTGACACATTTGGTGAAATATGGGGTGCTTTCTTAAAAGATGTTCTTGAAATTGATGCAGGTGTTATATTAAAAGGTAAGAGCAAATCAGGAGAATTGCTTGAATTGTTTGCTCATGATGGCTCAAGATTCTTATTTGATATGGATAGATATGGTGTAATTAATGGTTTTTATCAATATAGTTTCTTACATCCTTCTGCTGCTCCAATTCCTTTTGATAAAGATAAGATCATATATGGTCGAATGAATATGAGTTCTGAGCATTATCCTTATGGTTTTGCTCCTCTACAAGCTATTCAACAAGAAGTAGAAGTATTAATACAATCTACACGATATAATAAAGAGTTCTTTAAGAATAATGCAATACCTGATGGTATTGTTAATGCAGAGATGAATAATAACCAACTTAATAGATTACAATCACAATGGAATACTAATCTTAAAGGCAAAGCACACAAATTAGCATTTATGAACGCAAAGAATGTTTCTTTTACTCCATTTAAGATAACTAATAAGGATATGGAATGGTTAGAAGGACAGAAATGGTATTTTCATCAAGTATTTGCAGCATATGGTTTATCTCCAGCAGAAGTTGGATTTTATGAGGATGTAAACAGATCAGCACAAGAAGGACAAGAGAGAACAACTATAAGAAATGCAGTAGAACCTTATCTAAAACTTATTGAAGACAAAATAAACAGAGAAGTATTACCTGAGTTAATTGGTAATGATGCACCGATTAAATTCCAATGGTTTAGTAAAGACAGTCAACTTGAAGATGCGGAACATAGACAAATGATGGATAAATTAACAGCAGGAATATTAACTATTAATGAAGTAAGATCTCAGCAAGGATTAGAACCAGTAGAATGGGGAGATAAACCTATGCCTATATATCAACAAGAACGATATGCTGAGATGGGTGGTAATGAAGATGATGAAGAGTATGAAGACGACGATGAGGAAGAAGATACTGAAGACGAAAAGAGTTTTGATGAATGGTTTTTTAAAAGCAATGCGAAATTTATAAAGAATGAAGATGCAGATAATTATGTCGATTTCTTAAGAGATCGTATGGATGTGTGGGAAAAACAAATTCTAAGTGCTGTTGATACATATTTAAAAGATGAAGTTGTAGAGAAGAAAGGTGTTGATTACTCACAAAAAGCGTTTGGAGAGTTTCTAAGTAAGATATTCAATGCAATAAATACTTCTGGATTCCATAAGTTATTGAGATTAGTAATTAAAAAAGAAATGATTGAAGGCACTAAAGAAGCTGAGAGTGAACTTAGTGTTGATGTTGGAGTCGGTATAAATTTCCAAGAACAATTAGATGTCTTGAAAGATAGACAATTGGAGGGGTTTCATATTAACGGCAAGAAATGGAATGGGCTAAAGGGTGTAGCGAGAAACTTGCAAATTAAGATTGCGGAGTCTGTTAGAACTGGTCTAGCAGAAAAGAAAGGATTAGTTAGTGTTAAGAATGACATTAAAGATATTATGGCACGAGAAAAAGGTGGAGAAGTCAAAGGTGAAGTAACAGAAGGAAGAGCGATGCGTATAGCAAGAACAGAAACTAATAGATTCAGGAACTCTGGTAGACTACAAGCTTACAAAGATTCTGGGCTATCAGGTAAGAAACAGTGGTTACCAGCACCTGGAGAGAATCATCATGAGTTTTGTGATCCCAAAAGCCATAGACTAGCATTTCAGAAAGTTGGATTAGATGAGCCGTTTATTGATCCGACTACAGGAAAGGAATTTATGCACCCTCCTGCCCATCCGAATTGCAGAAGCATAATGCAGTTCGTATTTGACAAAGATTAGAGTATTGTATATAAACTTCAATTGAGTAATAAGTATAGCACTTATCGGATAAGAATATCCAAACAAAAGAATCGTCAGAAGTAGTTGTTCCTGGCGGTTCTCTACTTCTGACGTTCATTTTCAAGGTGATTAAATGGACAAAATAAGAAAACTATGGATGCCAATAACTAAACTTTCTAATGGAGATTTTGCAGGAATTCTCTCAGATACCTCTATTGATCGTGACGATGAATGTATGAGTAAAGAACTAATTGACAAATGGGTTCAAAAACAAGGCTTGCCAATGTTAGCAAATCATCAAAACAGTATGGAGAATTGGATTGGTGGTTGGAAAAACCTAAAATCTGTTACAAAAGGAATGAATTCTGCATTACAAGCACAACCTGTTTTCTTTTCAGGAAAAGCAAACCCTCTTTCTGAACAAGTACAAAAACAAGTTGAAGAAGCTGTCGAGATGGGATTAAATCCAGGCGTTAGTATTGGTGCAATTCCTAAATCATATGATGATGTAGAAATTAATGGTAAGGTCTACAAACAATGGACTGACGCTGAATTGTTAGAATGTTCTTTTGTCCCTATTCAATCTAATCGTAACGCTAGTTATGGACATATTGCAAAATCTTTCGATCTCTCTGAAAATGGAGATGTGGAAGTAGAACAAATTAAGGAGGTCAATAAAATGACTCAAAAAGAAATACAAAAAGATGCTCAACCTGAGGCTCCTGTTGAAGAAGCTCCAGTAGAAGAACCAAAAGCTGAAGAAGAAGCTAAACCTGAAGAGGAAGCTGCACCAGAAGCTGAGGAGAAACCTGCTGAAGAAACTCCAGCAGAAGAAACAGAAGTTGAAGAAGAAAAAAAGTTTGATGTTGATGCTTTCAAAAAAGAACTGAAGAAAGAAATTCTTGCAGAACTTAAAGAGAGCAGAAAAGTAGAATTGAAAGCTACTTATGAAAATACAGCAGAAACAAAAGAAGTCGATAAAAAAGACTTAGAGCCAAGCATAAAGAATTTTGTTATGGCTGGAAACAAATAGGAGGAAATTAAAATGGCACATTTCGGAAATCCTGGAAGAGTCAATGCAGAATATGCATTCGAGAAATCATTTGGTACTGCCGTTAGTAATGACGAAACTTACTATGATCCTTGGATGGGCGTTGATAAAAGAAAAGAAATTGGACAGCATTTGTTAGAAAAGGCAAGTGTTTCAACAACAACAGGGGGGGCAGGTACTGCAGGTTATGCACTAATCCCAGTATGGGTTGATCCACAAGTTGTTGACCAAACAAGAAGATTAACACCATTAGTTGAATTAATTCCAAGAAGAGCAACTAAAGGAACAACATATGATTACAATGTTATGACTGCAAAAGGCGGAGCAGCATTCTTAGGAGAAGATGCACCACTTGCAGATCAAACAGACACATATGATAGAGCAACTATTGCAATCAAATATTTGTATGCAGTTGGAAGAGTAACAGGCCCAGCTATTGCAGGTATGCGAGGATTTAATGATGCATTAAGTATGGATCTTCAAGTTAAGATCAGAAGCATTAAAGAAGCAGAAGAAAATGAAATAATCAATGGGAACACAACAACAAATCCAAATGGATACCAAGGATTAATTCAAACAATCTCAACAAACACAACTGATTTGTCATCTGCTTATGTTACATTAACTAACATAAGAACTGAATTGGCAACTACATTTAATGCAAATGGTATAGTAACATTAGCAGTAACTGACGCAGGCACACATAATTACATCAAGGGATTATTAATGGATTATCAAAGATTTATTGAGAGACCAACTGATGCAGATATGCCTTTTGGAATTTCTGATGCATTTATGATTGATGGTGTTACATTTATCAAAGATAGATACATGCCAACAACAAGTAATTCTAGAAGAATTTTGTTCTTAGATATGAGATATCTTTTCATGGCAGTTCTACAAGAAATGACATACGAAGAATTAGCTAAGACAAATGACAGCAACAAATACATGCTTAAAGTATACGAAGCACTTGTCGTTACCTTTGAAGGTGCAATGAGTCAGATATACGGCATCACTTAAGGAGGTAATGAAAAATGGTAGCAGGCACAATTTTAAAAACATGGGAAGAAGTTCCAAACGCTGAATTGAAAAGAGTATTATTCGCTTGTCCTAATACTACAGATGCAACTAATACAATAGAAATTACATTAGCAAACTATGGTATTTCAGCAACTGGTTTATTAGCAGTTTCAAGTTGGGTACATACAACTGACGGAAGTGTAATTACAGTTGAAGCAAACACTACTTCAGTTACATCAGGAGTATTAACTGTTACAATTGCAGCAGGAACAGACGATGATTCAAGAATAATCGAAATCATTGGAAGAGCAACACCAGGCGTATTTGTATAAGGCAAATACATTTTTTTTATTTTTATTTTATTTTTACAATTCAAGATAAATGATGGAGGATAATCAAAATGGCAGCAGCAACCGTTACAAGATATATTGAAACAGCAGATCCAAATACTGAAGTAGTTGTTCTAACTGTAACTAATGCAGAAACTTACGTAAGTAGAAAGTTCGGTGTAATTCATGCAGCATTAGCAACAGGAAATGAAGATCAAGATGCACACATTAATGTTGTTTATTCAGGAGCTACAGCAACAATAAACTATGCAGGTATGACAGATAAATTAGTTACATTACTA
>Ga0233410_10000043_pt1 | contig 39984 bp, 38 predicted proteins | sample Na_anoxic_1_MG_FD_179869 | JGI IMG/M metagenome (GOLD analysis project Ga0233410, IMG submission 179869) | Seawater microbial communities from Saanich Inlet, British Columbia, Canada - Na_anoxic_1_MG | ecosystem: Environmental > Aquatic > Marine > Inlet | place: Canada: British Columbia...
GAAAAGAACTGGCCATACTTTACGCCGGTGAAAGCGGGACAGGGTATTGTTACTATTAGATTAGCGTCTAATCCTGATATTATTTTAAGTCAGCTGTCTTCCTCACAAAAAGCTATAGGTACTAATGGTGTATTAAGACAACAGATTACTAAGTTTATAAGAGAGAATCCAGGTAAGGCAGATATTAAAGCAACAATAGCAGGAAAAACTGCAGGTTACTTTATGAATTTAAAACATGATGGTAAATCTATACAACAACCATTATCTGTTCTAGGGGAAGATATATTACTAGGTGTAGATCTTGGAGGTCAGGGGATTAACTGGAACAATACAAATGAAAATAATTTTGAATCAGAGTATACAGAACCTGGAAGAGTTTATGTACAAATAAAGAGTGCAAATGGTATTGGGCATCCAGTAAGACTACAAACATCTAGACTAACTGATGAAGCAGCTAGAAATATTTTAGATACTTTAACTAGTAATCAATTTACTGCAGAAGAAAAAGGATTACTAGTTGAACAATTAGTATATATTCCAAGGGGTAATAATGCAGATGCACAATTTAAATTAGGAAATAAAACTAGCAAAACATTTGCAGCAAAGTTTGATGTAACAATGGATAACTTTGTAATTAAGTTCCCATTTAGAGGAAAGGTTATAGGTATCCAATATAATATGGAGGGAAGAGAAGGTAATACCCGTAACAACTTACAGTCTGCTTTAGAAGGGGGAGAATTTTTATATAAAGAATATGATGAGCAAGGGAATTTAGTACCCCAAGAAGGTGATATAGTAGCTACAAATGATATGAGTGCTAAACGAAATACTCTTCGTAGTAGTAATAGCTTAGAGTTAGCACCGACGGAAATAAGAGATGCACTTATTGAGCATTTAAAAACTAAAGTATACAATATACAAAAGCATAAAATAAATAGTACAGACTCATACTTAAGTCCATTAAGAGAGCAGGCTTTTTCTGATTACAATTCATTCTTAAAAGAAATGAATATCTTAACTACAGATATACCAGGGAAAGGGCAACAAAGAATAAGTCATTCTAGACTATTTGTAGAAGTAGAGCCTACCGCATTTACACCTGCAGAGAGTGTAATGCCAGCAGCGCTATCAGACAGTCTTGTTCTTACTCCAGTACCAGAGAATAGCGAAGATGATTTTGTAATTGAGTCCTCTTCTGATACATCTTTTGGAGATATTATAGGAGATACTATACAACAAACTAGTGAGATTAAAGCAGACATTGAAGCAAGTCCACAAGATTTAAAAGACTTAGGGATAGAAACTACTTATGCAGAAAGTTCAGAAGAGATTCAAGATCTTATAAATGAAGGATGGGAAGAAATAGGAACAACAGAAGATGGATTTCCTAAGTTTTCTAGAAAAATTAAACCAACACCACAAACTAGTGAGGTTGAAGTTGTAACTTACAAAGGTACTAAATATTCAGTTGACTTTAATGTTGGTAGCGGAACAATAACAAATTTAAAAACAGGAAAAGTTTTAGAGGGAGGAGTTACTTCTCCTGTTGGTCAGGCTGTTGTAGATTTAGCAATAGATCAACAAGACTCAACACAACCAACTAGTGAGGAATCAACTGGAGGTACAATGACAGTAACTACTCCTCTTACAGCAGAAACTTATGTAGACGGTACTGCAGGTAAACAGGTTATTGTAGGGGTAGATCCTACTAAAGATGATGATTTTGATGTTAAGTTACGTGAGTATGAGCAAGTAGGTCCTGGATATGATCTTATGACAGAGACTGAAAAGAGTTGGGTATTAGATAGATTTGGTGAAGAAGCTTTAGATGTAGTAAATAGAGTAAAATATATGACTCTTGATTGGGGAAGACAGGCATGGGGTTATTATCACAATGGATTGATGACCGTAGCAGAAGGCGCACTAGCCGGAACTGCATATTGGGAAGCATTCCGTAGAATATATGATCTACATTTAACTGAGGATGAGAAATCATCTATTGAGATGGAAATGCTAGAAAAAATGGGTATTTCACAAAGATTAGAGGGAGCAAGAAAAACGTTAAAGTTTTTTGAAAGCTTTTCTTCAAGTATGACATCTATCTCAATAGACAATCCACAGCTTAATGAAGTTTCAGTATCACTAGACTTAGATTTAGGAGGCCTGAATATTACGCTGGATAGAAATAAAATGGCAACTTATGATAGAGTAGACGTCATAGAGAAATTAACAGCACAGATTCAAAAACTTGAAGATAATGATATAGAGACAAGATTAGCTGAAGCATTCAAAGACTACCAATTAACTGAGAATGCAGAAGGATTTGGAGGAGCTGTAAAAAGATTCTTTAGAGATTTGTGGTATGCAATTAAGAATATGCTAGGCTCACGAAGTGAAATCGAATACTTATTCAGAGATCTTAATAACAGAGAGTTCACTCAATATACAGCTGCGGAAGCTAAAACTTTATCTGAAGTTAGGACGCCTAAGCTAAGAGCGAAGAGAGGATACAACACAGATCAATCAAAAGAGATAGTTAATAATATTAATTATAAACTAGCACAAGCTTTGAAAGCTAAGTATAAAGAAACAGAAACTCCAGGAGCTTGGAGAGATGCTTTAACTCAGCCTAACGAATTAAAAGGTGCTTATGAATCTATCAGACAAGCTTGGGAAACAACAGGTAAAAAGCTTTCAGAAAGTGAGGATACAAATACTAAGAATAAAGGTAACAATGCAATTAATGTAACTAAACCAGATGTATGGTATGATGTCGTTGATGAATATGGCAATGTAGTTAGTCCTGGATTTATGTCACTTGCAGTGCGCGGATTGAGATCTCAGTTTGGTATTAAATATAAAATTAAGAAAGGGGGAGAAATAAATTACAATAACCCTGAAATAGAAGAAGCTTTAACAGAAGAGCAGGTAGAGACAATAGAGGCAACAGAATCTACTGAAAGAATTTTTGGACAGAACTTTTTTAATAGTCCTGTTAAACAAACATTAGCTAAAGAGATTAAATTTGAATTAGGATTTATTGTAGAGCGTGATGCTAAGGGAGCAGTTGTACATGGTAAAGTACTTGGATTTCCTCAGTTTATGGCATTTGATGAGATCTATGCATACTTATCTGTAAACCTAGCAAACTCTCCACAAGGTAAAGTAATAGCTAAATTAGAAAAGCTAGCAGAAAATGGGCTACCAATGATGGATCAGGTAGTTAGAATATACCAGGAAGCTACTCCGCAGTGGAAAAATAAATTTGTATCACACTTTAATAAACAAAACATCAGGTTTGAAACTGTTATCTATCAGAAAGACGGTACAGCAAAAATTGTTGAAACTAATCGTAATGGTTTAGAGAATCAGATTATACGTAAATGGGTAGACACTAGAGATCAGACAGCTATTTATTCACCTACAACAGGTAAAGAAGATGCATTGAGCGCTCCTGCTATAGATAAACTAAAAGAGTTATATGATACTACTACTAGACTTAGCAGAGAAGGTGCTACTAAAAAAGACTATCTAAGAGCTTTTAAAAATACATTAGATTATGCAGGACTCAAACTAAGCCCGGAAACTTATATGGGACTATTTAATGACGAAACTCGTACAGTAAGAGATCTTAATAGTTATATGGTTGGTAATAGTTCGTTTGAGCATATCATGAAAACATTAATGCAGTTTAATAATCCTTACTTAAAAGGAACCTCAGAGACTGGCGCTCTTAAAAGATTAGCAGGATTAGAATCAAAATATCGTATAGATAGTTATGCAGCTTCGTTTTTAGGAGGGAATAGAAAACCAATCTATTCTATTAATTTAAATACATATGATTCTAAAACTACATTAGAATTACGTTCGGATGAAACCTATAGACAGGCTATTTTAAATAGATTCCGTGATGTATTCTACAGCCCATCAGAAAATAATAGACATCTTATTTTAAATATGCTATTAAATGATGAGCAAATGAGAAACAATTTCCAACTTAGTACATTCGATGTAATTAGAGAATCCGCTAATGCTGGAAAGATAAGTGCTTATGATGAAATGGACCAAGCTCTTTCTGCTGTTACAAGGTTTATTATGTTTTACAACAGTGGATTAAATTACAGTAAGTTTAATACTGGAACTAAAGGAGATAAAAATCAATCTAAATATATAACACTTCCAAAGATAGGACCGAGGTCTAAGTATTGGAGATCTAATAGTTTAGGACAAGATGGATATGTTCAGACAGCGGTATCATTATTACAGCCTGCACTTATGGGAGAGTTAGCAAGAATATCAAAAGTTAACAAACAATTATTCGGGCCTAATCCCATATCACTAGATGAACAGACACAATATGTACACTATGAAAAAGTTAAAGGAGATAATAAAGGTGCAGGTTTAAGATTTGTACAATTCCCTTCTTTAAATACAGAGAAGTTCTTTACTCCTGAAGGGAGGTTAAGAGAGAATGAGACTATAGAATTAACTGCAGAACAGACTGTGTTAATGAATACTCATTTAGAAAGATATGTAGTAAAAGAAATGGAATCTACTATCGAAACTTTAGTAAATGCAGGAGTAGTTAATAGAAAACCAAACGGCGTTTATGAGAATGAGCTTTTACCATCACAGGCATATGAAGGAAAAACTACTGCAGAAACGGGTATATTACCGGCACTCCAAGAGTTTGCTATAAATGATTTAGTATATAAACCTTATATTAATACAACATTTGGGCCAGACCTTGCATATTATAAATCAGATGCACAAGGAAATCCATTTATTGAATTTGGAAAGAGAGCTTATCAAAGTATTACACCTGGTATAGATGCGGTATATAATCAAGAGAATCAATATGGATTACCTTCCCACTTTTTACACGCTATATTAGCAGATGTAATGGTAAACAGTGAAGACCACATATATAAAATATTAATTGATGCAAAAGTTGATTCTAAAACAGCTAAAAGAATAGCAGCTGGATATTTGAGAGTAAACTCTACTGATGCACAAGGGTATACAACATTAGACTTCCACAGAAAACAAATGGAATCTGATGGAAGTTGGACTCAAGAACATATAGATGCATATGACAAGTATTGGTCTAAAGGATTGATGGGAGATGCTAAATCAAGAGTATTATTATTAGACCCTAGAAAAACATATTACTTTGGTGAAAGAATACAAATAGACTCTCAAGGAAATGAAAATATAGTTTGGGAACAGATTAAACATTCTACAATACCATTGATTAGAGAGTTTACAGAACAGTTTAAAGAAGATCCAGGGAACCGAAAGGTTACTTTGAATCAGCTACGTATTCGAATGGAAGATACCAAGAGACCTATTGATATGGTTAATTTTGAGTCGGCTATTAAAATTGGAGCTACAGGAATTTTAGACCTAGCAGAACAAGATCTAAACCAAATAGCTGTTAATAAGTTAGAGACTAAACATCTTAGAAGTCCTCAAACTATTGAGACTAAGACTAAGGCCCCTTTAGATGGGACTCAAATGGCTAAACTATCTTTAGCAAATATAGCACTAGATAATAAATATAATATGTTTGATTCTAGTATATCAGGTAAAGAAGTACTTGACTTATACAACAATACTTATGCAGAACGTATAAAAAGATCTAGTGAAGCTCTATCTAAAAGATTAGGTATGCCTAGTTATACCGAGGCTGTTAATAATAGAAGTACAATGAGTGCAGAAGCCTTTGGTAAAGCACAATTAGAATTCTTAAAGAAAGTTAGAGATGAAATTACAAACAGCCTAGATGAAAGAGATCTAGCAGATAATTATTATAACGCTCTAAATATTGAACGTTTAATGCAAGATGTAAATGTTTATGGATTTGAAGCACCATTATCTTTCCCCCCATTCGCAAAAAGATTTGAAGCTATTTTATTATCTATGTATAAGAATGCAGTACTTAAACAACGTTTCAACGGTATGAGTGCAGTTCAGGTAGCTGAGTTTGGTTATAATATAGATAATAGATTACAAATTAAACCGCATAAGAATGGTGGAGTGTATGCTGAGGTAGCACTTCCTTATGAATTAGCAGTGAAGATAGGATTAAAGCCTGGAGAAGTAATTGATGGGTCAGATATATATGATTTATTAGGATACAGGATTCCTACACAGGGTAAAAACTCTATGCTATCTCTTAAGGTAGTAAAGATATTGCCTGAAAATATGGGAGGTGTTATTATGTTACCTGCAGAAGTTACAACAATGATGGGTTCTGATTTTGATATAGATAAGATGTATATCTTAATGCCTGAATTATCAAAACAAAAAACTAAAATAGGCGCATTTGATTTACAAAAGTATAATACTAAGAAATCATTTGATGGATTATCAGATGCCGCATTAACAAATATAATATTTGATATAAGAAATGGTATTATAACATCTAAGCATCATATTGTTGAACAATTAGATCCATTAGATTCTCCTACTTATACAAATAAATTAGAAGAGTATGAGTCTAAAGGTATTATTCCTAACTTATCTGGATTTAATAGTACTTCATTTGCTGCAGATATGTATCTTGAAAAAATTAATAAAGATGCATCAATGCTTATTGGTATATTTTCTTTACATGCTACAGGACATTCGGTTGCACAGCAAGTTAATTTACAATTAAAAGAAGGCTATGAGGTAAACATTAAAGGCAATAACAAGAGTGGGCATAGCGCCTTAAATAGAATCTTAGGATTTGATGGGAAGTTTATATCTAGTTATTTATCGGAAGATCAGAATGAATCTTTAGATAATGCAAAGTACCAAAGAATTGGACGTGTAGGTGTAACAATGTATAATAGTGGTGTAGTAGCGCTTTTAAATAGATCCGGGTTTAATAATTCAATTACACTAGATTTTATTAATCAGCCTATACTACGAGATTTCTTTGAAAAACGTTACAAGCAGGGGCTTGAAATAACTGATTTACAAATAGCTAAGGAAATAGCGGGATCACTTAATTTAGGAGTCGAGTTTGATAATGCTAGAGAAATAGGCGGGGATAAAATATTTACTCCTTCTGAAAATTATTTATCAGAATCATTAACAGCCAACTTAAACGATCCAGGGGTAGCGAGAAAACAAGTACAAATATTAGCTGACTTTTTAAAGTACAGTAAAGTAGGAAGAGATCTTGGAATGTTTAATGCAGCAGTATCACCAGAGACTCTTAAAAATATGTCTAGATTAAGTTTTATTGAAAACTATAGTAATAAAGTTGAATATTTACAAGGACCGCAGTCCTCTCTTAATATAGAACAAACCAATGAAAGAATAGAGGCTTATAGAGTATACGGATTAGATGCGGCTACAGAGTTTGTATCACAGTTTGTTCCTTATAGTAGACCAGGATTCTCTCAACTTAAACAAGATATAGCATTTGCAACAGGTCAGAGAAATGGAATACTAACTCCTGAACTTACTGAAGTTATAAATGGCTTAGGATTATTCTGGGCACTTACTAAAAAGACCTCTCCATTTGGGTCTATGGTTTATGAGAATAATGAATATCTTAAAGAGTTACTATTTACTAAAGAGAATTCTCTTCTTAAGAATATGGAAAGGGTAAAGACTCAGTACGGTTTACAGAACGATCCTTTCTTAGGAATGTTATTTGGCCATGAGCAAAACATTAATGTAGATAATTTCTTACAACTGATAGCTTTTAATAATACAACTAAGCTAGGGGTTGACCAATTAAATGCTATTACAGACAGATGGTCTGAACTATTAGTTGATCCGAGAGATGAGGTAAGAACTCTAGCTCAGAATTTAGCTAAGTACTCAGTAGTTACATCTGGATTTATGATGGGACCAAACTCATTTGTAGATTTAGTGCCTATGTCATATTGGAAAAGTTCAGGATTAACAGATTTCTTCAGAAAAGAAGAAAGAACAATGAGTTATGAAAACTACTTTGTAGGCGGGGCAGAGCAAATTATAAGAACTATGTTTGCTGATAATGGCTTCTTAATGACTGTAGATAATAAGACAGTAGAAACTTCAGACGCAGTTAGACAAAATTATAGTCTAACTAAGAATGAATATTTTATTCATAACGATAATGCGCCACAACTAATTGTAGATCAGGTAGATGGCAGTACAAATAATGTAAATTACTTTAAATCTTTTATGGAAGGTAAGTTTAGATTATTTAAAATGCGTTACACTACTGAAACTGGAGCAGTATACCAAGAAATTACTCCACTAGGAGAGCGCTTCAAACAAGTTGAAATGCAGGCTGATAATATAGAGGTAACTAGTATTAATCCAATGAATACTTTAATACATGAAGCTCCTGTACCTACTGAAATAACTTTAGATAATATGATTCAGGGAGAAGAAACTAAGTTTAATGATCTTTTCCAGTTAACACCAGATGTAAAGCAAGCGGTTCTAACAAATATGGACCAAATGATTGAACAGTGGTTAATGCAGAACTTTGGTATTCCTGTAAAGAAATATGATAACCTTAAGGAAAAACTTGGAGTAGATGCTATAGGTGTGGCAGATATGTTAAACAGAGTAGTTAGAGTAGATAACAATAGAGACAGATTTACATTACCTGAAGAGGCGGCACACTTTTTTGTAGAGATGATGGACAACGCTCCAATGCAGAGACTATTAGATTTAGTTGTTAAAACAAAAACTTACCAGGAAGTACAGAATGACTATAAACATATTTATAATACTCCTGACATGTTTGCAAAAGAGGCGGCTGGTAAAATTTTAGCTAAGTATATAGTAGGTGAGTATGAAGGAGAGACAGTGGCCGAAGATTATGGAACCGGATTACTAGCTACACTTGCAAAGGTATGGGATTCTATAAAGAGATTCTTTGGAGGAAGGCGAAGTGAGATCACTAGTTTAAACGAAGAACTAAGTAATATTCTTGGGCCTGCAGCTGATTCTATTATAAAAGGTATAAACCCAGGCGGTTTAAGCATAGACAACATAGGAGTAAATAAATTTTATGCTCTAAATAAAAGTAATTTAGAATATAGAAATGCTAAAGGAGAAAAAATAACTCCTTCTGATCTACTTAAGAGAGCAACACAAGCAGCTAGTAGTAAAATACCATACTTAAGACAGTTCACTGAGAAAGATAAAATGGATAAACTTATAGATGAATCTAGTAATATTACAGCCCCAACAGAAATTTCTCCATACTATGAAATGGATGGTGTTAAGATGAATAGGGTGAGCAATTTAATGGAAATATTCCAAGACCCATTTAAACAACAAGAGATTGCAACAAAAGTAGCAACTAAAAATAAAAATAATAATGATCCATTTAATACTCCTGATAAAGTCCAAGATTTATGGGATTTCTTAAGAGATGATATGGGAACTGGTTTACATAGTTTAGTTGAAGGTATTATTAATAAGTCTGACATGGAAGTTATACTAGATGGATTGCCTAAAGGAAATACAGAAGCGTTTAGAAGTGCAATTCCATCTCTTAGAGAGTGGGTGCGTAGTAAAGAGGCTGCAGGAAGTACTTTACATTCTGAAGTTATGGTAGGAGATCCACAGGATTTAATAGCAGGTAGTATTGATGTTATAGAAGTAACATCTAATGGTCAAAAAATTCTTCATGATTTTAAAACTAAAACACGTGGTAAGTTTGGTAATATAATGAAAAAGCTACCTCCATTTAAAGGGGCGTTAGCAGGTATACAAAATAATTTACTTAATAAATATCGTATTCAGCTTTCGCTATATAAACATATTATAGAACAGAAAGGTATTAAGGTGGATAAAATAAATATAGTTCCTATTGAAGCTGGTGTGACTATGACTGAAGCAGGAAAGATTGTTTTTTCTAATGCAGAAATATCTACATCTACTGCTCCAATAATGACTAAGTTGAATAATCTAGAACCTATTCCTACGAAAACACTTAATAAAATGATTGAGTTTATTGCCCCTAATCATAATACAATGATGGAGCAAAATGAGTTTAATCAAGTACTTAAAGTATTTGAGAAAGCCAAAGACCAATTAGAAATCAGAATTAATGTGTATTCTAAGGAACCAGGAAATAGTGATTACGCTAATAGACTCCAAGAAGTATATAACGAAATGGAAATGCTTAATGAAAAAGAAGGTTTAGTTCTATTTGTTAAGAGAGCAGTAATGGATTTAAATAATGCGCATAGAAGATTAAATCAATTAAAGAAAGATGATGCATTAAATCCAAAAGTGTTAAGCCAACTTTTAACATTTGTAGGTGCCTTTAGTTCTTTAGAGGAGATAACATTAATGGCGCCTTTATTGGCCCAATCAGGCTATGAGAATTTATTAGAAAAATATGTAATGCCTGCTATAGCTAAGAGAGATCTTATTCTAGAAGATGCTAAAGGATTAAATAGAGCACTTATAGCGGAGAAGTTTGCTAAAACAACTACTAATCCAGCATATAAAAACAACCCGGAGAAGTTTATGAAAGAGTTAGAAGTTGCAGGAGGAGATATAACATTCTTAGCAAGATTTCTAGCCGCAATGGGAGACTCTAATGATCCGTCATTAGCTATGATAGATAAGATGGTTACTATACAAAGAGGTAAAGTAAATAGATTTGAGTATGATTTTGAGCACGGTAAAGGACAATTAATGGATGTTATAACTAGCTTAGAAAAACATCAACATGCTAACGGTGTAGCAATTTGGAAGTATAGAGAGTTATATGATTTTATGCTCGAGAATGATAAAGATGGTAAGTTAACTGGTTATGTAGTTACTGAATATGTACCAGAATATAGACAAGCCCAAAGAAATTTTATTGAAACTAAAACAGACCAAGGTTATGGTATGAGTGAGCTTATTTGGAATGAATTCTATGAAGAGGATATACAAAAGAATGGTAATTATAATAAATATTTAAAGACATCACCTGAAGGGTATAAGAGTGAGAAGTATAAGCAGTTAAATGATATGCAAGAGTCTGACCCTAGAAGAGTTTTCTTTAATTTCTTTGCTTCTAATTATGAAGCAGCTCAAAGTAAATTACCTCAGTCTTATCAACGAGGGTACATGTTACCATCATTAAGAGCAACAGTAGCTGAAAAAGCATTTATGAATGAAGAACATAGAGGAATATTTATGGGACCTTATAATGCTGTTAGAGAGAGGATGGGTGAGCTATTCGGTAAACAAGAAGATAATATTATGTGGGGTGAATATACAGATGCGGTAGGAGATCCTATGAGCTATGTCCCTATTCATTATTCAACTAGAATAGGAAATGCGGAAGGACAATTAAGCCCATCAGATTTATCTTATGATTTAGGAAGTATGATAAAAATGTATTCTACTATGGCGTCAAACTATCAAGAAATGACTGAAGTATTACCTGAACTAGAAATGGCTAAAGAGCTCGTAAGAACTCGTAGAGTTAGAAAACTTAAAGCTGGTATGCCTGTTAAGAATACAATTACAGGTAAAGATGTTACAATATCTGGAGAAGACTCAAGAGCTTGGGGTAGATTAGAAGCTTATTTTGATATGGTAATTTATGGTAAACGTAAAAAGCATGAAGGTGTTGTATCATTAAGAGGAAAAGAAATTAATATTGAACAAGTATACGATGCATTATTAAATATGGGAAGTTTAAGAGTACTTGCAATGAATCATATTGCAGCCGTAGCAAATATTACATTTGGTAGTTTAATGAATGCTATTGAAGCTTTTGCAGGTGAGTATATAACTATGAAAAATTGGACAAGAGCTAAAGGAATTTACCTAGGATATACAGCAGCAGATGGTGTTGGGGGTATTGGGATTATAGCAGATACTTTAGCTAGAGCTCCAAAATCTAAACTAGGACAGATTAATCAATTATTTGATCTGCAACAACACTTTGATGAGTATGGTAGAAGACTTTCTCATAAGAAGATGGGTCTTAGAATGAATACAGGCGCTTTATACTTTCTGATGTCAGCAGGTGAGCATATGATCCAAAGTCAATTAGGTATTGGAATGATGATTGGTAAAAAATTCGAAACATCTAAAGGAACTACTAATTTATGGGATGCTTATTCGGTAGTAGATGGAAAGTTAGTATTAGACCCTGAAGTATCTTCTCAATTTAGTGAAACAGAAAGAATTCTATTTGCAGAAAAAATACAAGCCGTTTATCAAAGGATGCATGGTATTTATAATGAAAAAGATAAAGCAGCTATACAACAGTATGCGGCAGGTAGATGGGCGTTACAATTCCGTAAATGGTTAATACCTGGGTACCTTCGTCGATTTGAAGGGGGAGAAAAATTATTCTACAATAAAGACTCTGATAGAAAAGGCCCTAATTGGAACGAGAGAAGAGAGGCTTATTCAGAAGGTAATTATGTTACAGCTTTAAAGTTTATAGGTAAATTAGGAAGAGATTTTTATAGATTACAATTTTTTACTTTAAGTAAGAATTACAAAGATCTTGCGCAATGGCAGCAAGCAAATATAAAACGTTCTATAGGTGAAGTGATGGCATTTCAATTATTAACATTAGCAGGATTTGCCTTCTTTGGTTCTGAAGATGAGCCAGAAGAAAGATCACGAGGAGATTGGTATGGATTATATACTATGAAGAGAGTACAATCCGAACTTGCATTCTATAATCCACTAGGAGCTTCATTCTATGAGATCTTAAGAACACCAGCTGCAAATATGACTACACTAGAAGCCTATGCAAAACTAGCAAGACAAATATGGAGTGATGGTTGGAGTATTGCTTTAGGAGAAGACTATGAAAGATATAAGAGAAAAACAGGACAATACGAGAAAGGAGATCCTAAAATAAACAAATATATTAGGAATGCGTTACCATTTAAAGAATGGAGTACAGATCCAAAAGATAAAATTAAGTTTTTTGATTTAAAATAGAATTAATGAGTGAAGACAATTTTGATAATTATTTTTATGATAGTGATGATCCGGAATTAGATATGTTATCCGAGGAACAGCGGTTAGAAATTAAACATCAATCTATGGAAAATACATATACTTTAATAACAAATAATTATGATTTTGAAGTATTTCCTAATAAGTTATTCTGGCTTTTAACTGACTATGATGCATTAACAGTTTTTGATGTACTAATAGATTATTATTCTCATGAAGATAGAGAGCAATATGAAAAATGCGCTCTACTTAAAAAAATCAAAGAGAGACATAAGCGTCACAACAAAGCCTCAGGTGCTACAAAAAGGGGAATGTTCACTTATCAGTTGGGAATATCTAACGAGGATTATGATGGAGAAGACCCACCAACTAGCGCAAGCTAGGTGGTAGATCTTCATTTATTCCCATCAATTCTTTGAACTCCCTTTTATCGAATAATTCTTCATTGTAATGTACAATAGGCCATACTTCTGACTTTTGTGGCAACTCCGCGTCTAGTTTTAATTCCCAGTACTGACGGAGGCTCTTATCCTTATCGAGGATTAGCGGCATAGGGCTATCTTTTTTACGATGTCTCATTATACGAATTTTAGCGGGGTGAGAAAGTTTTGAGTACTTACCATCCATAAACTTATTAAAATCATCAATAAATGTTGGTCCAATAGTAAATACAAACATTATGTATGTACCATTAAACAACGAATATGACGTTTTAAAATATTCATCTTTTTCTAACTCTTTTTCTAGATCATAAAAATTAATGTGTCCGCTATACTTTAGTAGAGCAAATACATCAGGTGATTCAAGATCCCAGTCTAATAAACTTACATCGCCAAGATATGCGTTTACTAGAAAGGGTTCTAAATCTATTTTTGAATATCCAGTTAGAGGTAAAATAAAATCAACAGTTTTAGTTGGTTTAATTACTTTACGAATTTTCTCTAATTCTTGAAATAGCCTCATCCGATAATTTGATTTTAATTACGCCATTATTGTTATAATACTCCATAGGGTAATCCCAATGGTCGTGGTCTTGATGCCATTTAAGCCTGTCTAATAAGCTCTCAAACTCATCAATGGCTATAGATAAGTCAAGATTATCAGGCTCATATACCACACACTCACAAAGTCCAGTCGTTTGTAAGGCTACTATATAAGTTTTAAAATCGTATTCCGCGAAATCTAATCCCAATTCAGTCATGTATGCCATAACTGCTTGTTTATAGATTCCAATTTGCCTATAATACCCATAAGATATATAAGATCCTAGGAAATTATAAGGGTTTTTGGAAGTTGTTTTTAAATCTGTTACAGTAACCATCTTCTTTTCTTTGTCAAGTATTAAGTTATCAATAATTGATTTAATTTTAAAATCTTTGTGAGTCCAAAGAATTTCTTTTTCAGGTTCAGCTTCTACAGGATTTAATACCGTACTTGCTACGGCATGTTTACTTGCGGATGCTGCACACTGAAGTATTGTTTCCATCTCGTCTTGAGATAGAATATGTTTGTTAACTGAGTTTCTTAAAAGAGTAACATAACTGTTAATTTCAGGGTTATCTAACTTTTTTATTACAGTAGCTATTGAAGTTTTAAATCCAGATATATCATAACAATGTTGATATAAATGATCTGTATTTTGTAATACAAACTCTTCTGGGGAATCTTCGGTACCGTCTAACACACTAGTGTTAACAAATTTTTCATTCTCTACAAGCGCTTCTACAAATTTACCCATCATACCTCCAACAACAGGAACATCGGATACGATATATCTGTCATTAAATGTACTATTTTCTAATATGTAACAGTGAATTGCACTACCAAGATCTAGATAACGACTATCTTCTTGTTTTAATTCTCTATTTATATATTTTTGAAAGTATTGGGGACTAATTTTTAGGGCACTTAGAGATGAATGGCTTACATGTTCTATTTTCATCTTATTTTCTTTTATATTTTGTTATAATAAATACTAATTTTCTTTCTTTTAATGTCTCTACAGGGACAAATTCAATCTCTCCTGTATTAGGTATAACAGCACAATTATCATCGTCTATTAATCCCATCTCAACAATAGTATCCTGGAAACTTTTAATCCAAATCCATAAGTTATCTACATCCCACTTGGGTTTATAACCTTTCTTTGGAGGGCGCCATCGGAGATCACCTTTATACATTCTAATATCACCGTGGTTTATCACAGTATGTAACTCTAATTTTACTTTTATAGGTCCCATATTTCTAATATCTAACCCATTAGGAATATATTGTTGAATGTATGTATGCATACGTCTTATTATAAGAGCGCGCAAATGATGATTCATACCAGTATAGAGTCTCTGCCCATTTATTTTCACCCACTTCGTTTTTGTTTTTGCGATGTGAGTTATAAAGTTTGGTATTTCTATTCTTAGTTGTTTCATAGTTAAAAAGCGTAAGGGGACGGGCCCATAGAGTACAAATGGAGGAAACTCTATTGCGGGCCCGCTCTTACTAATTTATAATTATGCCATCAGACTATCAGCTATTTCAGAATTCTGAGCTAACTCAGTTTCTAATTCACTAATTTGTTGTCTTTTAGCAGACTCGTATTCTTGTAAATCTTTCTTCATTTGAGGATTATCAAATGCAGTATAATCAGACTCTAGGAATATGCTTTCATTCTCACCATTACTAATAGCAATAGGGAAATACTCACATGTTCTCATCTTCGTATTATTGTAATCAGTCGGAACTGCTACAACATTGCGAGGACTTACAAGAACTTCTAGAATTACGCCACTCTCATATCCAAAATCATGAACGTATTCCATTGACCCTACATGGAGGCCAGCGGAACAAGTACGTTCAGGATCTGGATCACAGTCTACTCTTGGCATAGTAATTGGTGTACCACACTTAATTACCATTCCATGCGCACCGCTATGGTACGGAGCAAACGTTAAAGATTGCGTATATTTCTCTTCTTGTTCACCTGTATCCTCACTATATTTAAACTGAACCTTCTCCTCTCCAGTTTCAGTATCAAATATTTGTTTGACTTTACAAGCTTTATAAGCTAAGAAATAACCTTTTTCTGTAATGGGATGTCCATTATGCTCTAAGAAACCATATAACTGCTTTCTAACAGTTTTATCAGGGTTTAGCAATAGATGCTTCCAGAAATTTATCAAACCGTCTAACGGCACTCCTTCTTCTAACCATTTCATAAGTTTTTTAGCTAGGAAATTCGGAATAGGATCCGTAGTACCTTTAAGGTACATTTTCTTCCCGCCATCAAATTCAAAACGGCCATCAGTTGCGTGCTGAATGCGATTTGCAGGAGTAAGTAAGGTTTTCACTTGCTCCAGTATAGCGTTACGTTCTTCTTGATCTCTAGAAGCATTGTAATTACGAGCAAGTGCTATAACTTGGTCGGCTTCTTTAAATTGCTTAGAGATTGTTTTTGGTAGTCCATCGATAATAACTTGAACGTCGTCTTTACCAATTTTACAGACTAAATATGAATTTATCATTTTACAAATTTATTAAATTAATTTAAATTACGAGGTCTTTCACCTCTTTCTTTTTTTGTTTTTTGAACTTTACTACTGCTTTTTTCTTAAATCTAAGATACTCTCTCAGAGCTAAAAAGACTTCTTTTGAAGGTATTTCTGATTTAGAAGCGCATGATAGTTGCGCAAAATCTAAATGCTTAAGCATATCTAAATTTACAGAATAAGATTCTAATTCTTTTAGATCTTCTAGCATTGTATGACTTACACAATCATTATCTTTACACAATTTCATCATTTCGTATTGGTCAGTATGACCTATGTACGAAAAATTCTCAAAATTATTCTCATGGTTTTCTTTTAAACGTTTCCATTTATAATATAAATCAGAGTTTAATTTTTCAAAACATGAAAAGAAATGTAAATTATCAGTACTTTCTCGAGTTGTCTTTGCAGTATACCAGTTCGTTAATACAGGATTTTTCATAGGAGCTAAATCATTTACGTTGATAAACTGAGTTAATTGTTTGTTTAGAGTCGCTGCGACTTTTAGTATTACGACAGGATGGGTCTCATGTTCTAAACTACTTGAACTATAAAAATGAGCTTCCTTATAAAAACCTGCCTGGGAATATATAGCAGCTACATTTTTTAATAATTTATTATCTGCCGAATTACCATATATTACAATACCGCCCTCTTCTTGGTAGGTTACTAAATCAGAAATATGATATTCATCATTACTGAATTTAACTTTATTAGGATCTCGAAAGTTATCATAAAAGTAAATACGTCTAAGAAAAGCTTTACCCATTCTTTTTCGTCTTTCTGCTTCACTTTCATACTCGCCCACTTCTTCTCCTAATTCAGTATCTGCTTTAGACATATCAACATTGTCATAATCATGAAATTTACAATGACTAAATAATGTTTGCATATTCTTAAAATCAGACTCAATAACATCCTTTTCTCTAGCATCTGCTGAAGCATTCCACATATCGATGTCAGCTTCTTTTGCAAAATCGCTTTCTGTTAACGCCCAGTTTTCTCTTATTTGGATAAAAGTACCATGAGTACGCGCTAAATAGAAATCTTTAGATTTAAGAAATACTTTACGAGTTTCTTCTGAATCCGGATCAACTTGTTTATGAAAGTAAATAGGATATTTTATGAAATCAGCAACATTAGTTTGAGATTTAACTAATTTATAACCACCTATATAATTACCATCAGCTCTTTGTGTAACAGTCGTAATACTAAAACCTCTAAATAATCTAGATTGTCTATAAATATCATGTAGTAATGAGCCAGAAAGTTCAATACCATGAAGAGTACATTGAGCATTCTTATCTTGCATTTGTGCTAAATAAGACTGAACAGCAAATACAGAATCATATGTTCTATTGTAATTACGACTACTAGAATTATTAGTTAAAGCGTTTGCTTGTTTTAACCATTCTATAACATCAGGACAATTAGCAAGCTCTTTTTCACACCTCTCTTTCATGTTTTTTTGAACATTTAAGATCTTTTGTTTAATAGCTTCTTTAGTTTTATCTGTATATCGAATTGCCTCACGACTTGGAACTAAATCTAATTGGCCTACATCAAATTTAAGAGCTACTGGAATATTACTACTACCCCAATTAATTTGACTGTCTACCATATCTTGATTAAGAGGATAACGAACTCTTCCAACCATAAGATGGATTTCGTCTACATCATATCTACGTGTAGCTGTTTCATCAACACAAATTGCAATATCATCATCTTCATAATCTATCTGTACTGTTCCTACGTTACGGCCTGTTCCTTCTGTAACATTTATAAATTCTAATCCTATAAAATAAGATAGTTGAGAATTTATAGCCTTTGCAAAATTCCTTATATCTCTATAAGACTCTTCTTTATTAATAGGAATAATTACTTCAGTAGAATTCAACTCAGTTGTTTCTCCTTGCTTAAGGAGATCCATATGAAATGCATCATTACCTCTATATAACATATAACTAAACATTTTACCGTTATGATTACTTATTATATAAAAAGTATCAGTGTACGAAAATGGTGACTTAGCACCAATACCGAAACCACCTATTTGATGATTATTATCTCTTTTAGTTGAATTACCAAAGAGAGTATAAATTTCTTCTACTCGTTTTTTACTTAATCCAACACCGAAGTCTCGAAATAAGAAAGCATTACCTATGCCTAAAAGGATATTCTCTTCCTGAAATTCTATTTGAGGTTTTTTACTTGTAGGATGAAACCATTTAGGATCATCTTCTGCAGTCATCGGAATGACATGCTTTATCTTGAGATCTTTCTCTCGATGAGCATCATAGCAGTTAGAAGTAACTTCTCTCACAATAGAACCAATAGGATCAGAATATAGATTAATCAATGAGTCTATTATTATACCCATTGAATCTTCGCCGATTTTAAATTTATTAGTTTTTACATCACCAATAATTTCATCGACTACATGTTCACGTTCTATTTTCATATTAATTTATTTATTTTAATTTTACTTTCTTCAGCAGTATGATCTTTTCTAAAATCAGAAATATCTTTGAAGCCATTGTTTCTAGTACTAAAGTTTTGTAAGAAAATAGGAGTGAATCCATATTTCTTTTTCAGGTTATTAGCACCCTTAACACCAGTTAAATCAAAATCATTTAAGATATACACCTTATTAAATCTCTCATATAACTCTCGGGCTACAGTATCTTTGATACTAGTAATCTCATTCTGCAATGCTGCGCTAATAAATCCAAGAGTTCTAAGAACCATTACATCTTTTAGCGATTTTGTTATAATTATCAGCTCACCTCTCTCAGGCAGCTGATCCCAACCTTGGAATATTGTTCTATTAGTATTACTCATCCACTTATGTCCAGTTAAGGATAAGGGACGGTAAATCTTCCATGTATATACATCATCTTTATAAAAGAGATAACCATACATGGGGTCATTATTTTTGTAATATCCAACTACTTTATCACCTATAAATACACATTTACACGAGAATATATTATAATACTTAAGCACTGCTTCAGTAATACCATATTGATTCCAGTAATATTTATCTACAAATGTTAAAGGTTGAGTTTTTACATTAATACTTTTTTTTGCGTCGAACTTTAATTCTTTGATTGCAGTTACAAAGCCATCAAACGGCTTATGAACCACATTTCGTTTATCATACATTAAATCCAATTTGAAATCTTCACATATTCTTATTAACGAAGAATAAAAATCAATTCCAAATATTTGTTGAATGAGTGTAAAACAATCCCCAGTATCTCCTGTACCAAAATCTTTAAATCTTAGAGTTCCTTTACGGTCAGTAAAGATGGAGAAGCTGGGTTTGTCATCTTGTCGGAGCGGACTACTCATTACAACTCCGGATTTAAAATCACATCCTAAATAATAACTAAATATTTGATATTCACTTATTAGATTTAAAACATTGTCTTTAGTTAACGAAAGAGTTATTTTATAGAGTCCCATTTTGTAAATAAATAGGGGAGGGTCTTCAGCATATTACATTAATAACCTCCCCTATCTATTAGATTCATCTACCTAAAATGGTAGACCAGAATCTGCAGGCTCCGTTGATGCACCATTAGAAGATGCAGTAGACGTTAAAGCTGAAGGGTTATCCGCTTCATCTTTAGTCATTTTATCAAAGTCAGTTACATTTAACCTAGACTTATCAGCTGTTACTTGGTCAAGTACCTCCATGAATGGAACATACTTAGGAACAGAAACATAATTATTATAACTGTAAACAGTTTTAATTCTTAATTTCTTACCAATATAACTGTTTCCTAGAAGAGTAATTACTTGATTGCAAAAACCTTCAAAGTCATTTGCAGTGATAGTAACTTTATCTTCTGGTAAATATTTAGTCATAATGTGCTTAACTCTCTTCATTTGAGAATTCATTTTCTTTTCCCATCCCTCATTAGCTGTATCGATAGGCCATTCTAAGTGACTTAGATTAGCATTTTCGCTATCAGTAAAAGAGAATTTAAGAAAACTATTTCCATTAGAAGCAGTTTCTACACTTACATTTGTCATTTCAGCTCCTTCGCTAATTCCTAGCTTGAATACTTTGGTTGACGTACCTTCAGACTGAATTTTTTGATTAATTTGATACATAATTTACTTTTTTTTTAATTAATTAATTTTATTCGTTATAATACTTATCCATGGTGTCTTTCACCATTTGTAAATCGTTTGGGATTTGGTAATCTTCAAACATCCCAGCAGGTGACTTTGCAGTCGATACACCATCTGTTTGTGTTTGGAAGAAATATTCATTTTTACCTTTACCATCTGATTCAATGTGGGTAAATAACACCACACTCGACATAGATTCTAATACAATCTTGTCTAACTGCTTTCCAGCTGTCATCACTTTACGATATTGAGCACCCATATCAGTATATCCCTCATCGGAATGTGCTAATACAAATACATCAACATTATCAGGTATAACTTGGTTTATGACCGTGAAAATGTCATATATACCTCCTGATAAACTAGCCCATTTCTCAAAACCTTTGATGTGACGTTCTCCCATTACTTTATCGGTCATAACGCGATTAATAGTGTCGATCACAATAGTTTTAATGTGCTTTGCTTTCTCTGGTATAACTTTTAACGTATTTACAATATCTACAAGGCTAGAAGCAGTCGCATAGTTTTTATTTTCTTTACTATAATTCTTCTTCCATCCTTTAATAGGTAATGATTTTTGATCACAGTTCAACCAAAGAGTTGTTTTTGGATCGAGATTGCTCCCGCTTGTGGACTTGCCTGATCCAGACTTTCCACAAATGATTACTAAATTTGCCATTTTAAAAGGGTAATTTTTGGTTATTAAATTCTTGTTCTGTTTGTTCTTCTCTTACCATATGGTATCCCAATTTTAAATAGTTTATTGCATCAGCAAATCTACTATCTAAAGGTTCTGCTTGTTCTATATCAGGATTCTTGGCGTATGATAAGATAGCAGCTACATGTTTATAGAAATATGCTCCCCAACACTGCATAGGAGTAGTTCCAGTCATTTCGGCTGCTTTCTTAAAGTTAGCTAATACATCAGGACTATCTTGTGTATAAGCAGGACGTTTTGATTCTTCTATTTCTTGAGCTAAATTTAATAGTTCATGAGCCGATTCATCATAAGGTGTCCAATCTTCCTGTATAGGGAGAGGATCCATAGTTGTAGTTGTTACATACATATTAGTTATCATTTTCTTTTATTGTTAATTGGTAAGCAGGTTCTGTTGCTTCATAATCTACTACCCGGTTATACTTAAGTTCATTTTTCATCTTGGCTATACAAGGTTGTCCTTCTCTTACTTTAATAAAGTGCCAAAATAATGCACCACCCGTAGGCCATGACTTTGGTCCATAACTATCCATCCCTAATTGTTCAGGATTCATAGATACCATTACTAAATCAGAGAACATAAATACAGAATCACCACCAAATAAATCTTTCTTTTTAGGAAATTGTTGGGATGGTTCCATAACTCTATCTACTGACTCGATTTCTCTATTTAATTGGCTCAGGAATACAAATGCTACTTTATGCTGTTTCTTTAATGAGTTTGCCATAATCATTAATTCTACTAGCACCATTCGTTCTTGTTCTCCTTGTTTACCACGTACTAATATAGTATGATCTAACATAATTACTATCCCGCGCTCTTTATTAAAGTCTTCATTAATAAATTTCTGAATAGTATTTTTAATCATTTCTACAGTACCGGGCATTTCTACATACCAAATAGGTAGTTTATTAAACTCTTTTTGCGCTGCTAATACTTTATAAAATTGTGCATCATATAAATTATAGCCTTCAATACCACTATGTAACTGTCTAGTAGTCATATCTAATTCATTAGATAACTTTCTACTTACTAACTGACGAGCTAACATCTCGAAATTAAATGAAAGAACAGCAAAATCTTCATCAGGGTTTAACTTAAACAACTCTGTTTCTAGTTGATTTATAATAGCAGTTTTACCACTACCAGACATACCCGCTATAGTATGTATAGTGTTCCACTCTATCCCATCCATACTCACATGGTTATACTTAGACCAGGGAGTTCTTAATGATTTTATCAATCCTTGTCGACGTTGGTCGATGTATTGAACAGCATCATAAGCTGCTTTTTTAATACTTGTGTATTGTAAACTTGGTTTATTCATATATATATTTATATTAAGCCTTCTCCATATTTGGTATCAGCAGATTTAATTACATTATTTTCCATAAGTAGTCCTTCATAAGCATCCCAGGCATTCTTATTTATATAAGTTTCCAATGCATGCATATATTGAAGGTTACCACCACGCTTTCGAGTATCTAGCTCTTTCTCCAAACAATCCATAACATGCTTATGCTTAAGAGGATTTCCTTTAATATATCTATCATACTTTTCTTTACATACTATTGCACTTTTAGCTGATAAACTTGTGGGTCTTAAAATCCTTAAAGATTTTCCATTAGATACTTTAATAGGATATACATTAAATAGTTCTGTAAAATATGATTCTTCAATTCCTAATAACTTTCTTACTTTATCACGAGCAATAGTAATACAAGTTAAGGGATTTTTAGGATCACAGGATAATATATATCCTTGGTCTACAAGTCCTTGTAATTCTTTCTCTGCAAATCCATATAGTTTTATATAGTTTACAAATAGTTCTGTGTTAGACTCAAACAATAAAACTAACATTACATACTGAGATGCTGTTAGTTTATTGTTGATGAGGCCTTCCACATTGATTTCTATGTTCATAGGCAGGCTTTAAATGGTTAACAAATATAAGAAAATTATAGTTTATAAACTACCTTTTTCTTACTTTTCTTCTTCTTTTTATACGTTGTAATTGTATGTTTTCCAACAACTTGTGTCGTTTTATACAATACTTCTTCTTCAGCTTTTAAGCCGTATATTCTTAAAGCTTTTTCATAAGAATCCTCTTTATATTCTATGCTCATAACGGCGATATGTCTATATCCATCATTTCATCATAATCATATTTAGTGGTTAAAGCAGTATCAATGCTTATTAAATTTTTACTCCAACTATATACATTACCATTATATACTAAACAGTAGTCAGGTAATAATGATTGATTATTAACAAAAGAAGCACCCTTACTTGTTAAAGTCCAAGTACCTATATCGTCACCATCCTCAATTAATCCCCATTTCTCTGCATATGCATAATCCATAGTTGTTGCTCTAAGTTTTAACTTCGCAAATTCATCTTGTACATGTATATACTTGCCGTTAACTGCTCCAAGTTTATGCATAATAATTAATGATCTAGCTATACCTGAATTTAATTTACGTTTATATGCTTTTACATATTTATTACAACAAGGACACACAGCCCCAATCTTAAAATTCTTTCTAAGATATTGTTTACCTTCAGCTATACTTTTCATGATTCATCTCTATCTGCATCCATCTGAGCTTCTTGAGCATCTTCTAGACGTTGTTGTTTATATTCATGAGTTTCTTCAGGGTATTCAAATAATTCTTCACATCCACTACATTTGTACATAGCTTCTTCTGTTCTGAATTCTAATTCTGTATATACTTCCCCACAACAGGGACTAACTAAGTGAGGGTCATCATCCGGGGATGCTAACTTCCACTTATCATATTTATCTAATGACATAATATTGATCTTTAAAATTAATAAAATAATGAGCACTGGAGCAATTCAGCGCTGCAATGTTATCTGAAATTTAATACGTTCAGCTTTGCTCCAGTCTCATTAACTCAACACTATACCCAGTCTGAGAAGAAGAAACCCATTTCTCTTCTTGACTATTTTCTATATATAGATGAAAGATTAGCGCCTGCTTACCTTCCTCCCACCTAACAACACGACCTATTCGTTGAATAAGATCTTTTGTTTTGCTGGTTCCACTGGCTATAATAGCCATTGAAATATCCGGGACATTCATGCCCTCGTTCAAAGCCTTAGCAGTTGAAATACGTGTAACCTTAGTTCTGTTATCTATAAGTTTGTCTAAATTAGCCTTGCGGGCCTTTTTACCAATCTTACTATGAAAACTTACACAGTTATCACCTAGTTCATCTGTGACTTTGTCAGCAAATTCAATAGTCTGAGAAAATATGATTATCTTCCTCTCAGGGTATAGTTCACATAAATGTTTAACAGCATCGATCTTAGCCTCAGAGTTATATAATAACTTCTTACGCTTTGCCATAGCTGCATTACATCTAAATGGAAATGTCTTATTCTCGTCATCGAGAGACATTCCTTTACGTTGTAAAAACGTTTCATAATTACGCGGTTTCATACATGAATACATTAACTTAAGGTCCCTATCAAAGAAAGGGAACAAGCCATTAAATGAATTATTAGCTGAAGTATAAGACTTTTTCTCAGCCCCAGATAATTTTAATGGTATATTATATATTGTGAAATCACTAATTAGTTTTAAATCTCTTGCTTTCTGCGTATTAAGTCTGTCACATATTGGTGCAACAGCATTTAATAACGGCATTTTAACAGGATCTATATAAGCAGACAGTCCTAAAACTTTATCATACTTATTTCGTGAAAAGAAATTAAAATACTCTGGAGCTATATAATTATGTATTTCATCTGCTATGACTAAATCATAATGATGTCCTATATATTTATATGCAGTTTGTATACATACAGCTTCTACACATGTATTATATACATCCATATGTCCCCATTTCTTAAATTCTTCTTTCCATGCACGGTCTCTAATAGTTTCAGTTGGTGTTAAAATTAAAATGTTACAATCCATACCTGATTTTTTCGCTATTAGGGCCGCTGCTAATACACCACATCTTGTCTTACCAACACCTGTAGCATATTGTAATGTTCCTTTTCCATTAACTGGATAAGACCACCACTTATTCAACCCTTTGCGTTGAATCTTGTCTTTTGTTTCATTTGCACTCATATTATTTAATTTTATTTACACCACTCTTTACTTATAGTATAATCTACACCCATAGGAAAATCAGGGATGATTACAGCACCAGCTTGACGCATTAATTCACTTTGAATCTCTGCCCACTCTTCTGCTTTATCTTCTCTAACTTCTACACCTATTTCATCATGGACCTGTGTTACTAAATATGCAGGATAGTCTAATGTCTTAATCTTATCTCTAATCATAATCATTGCTAACTTAATCATATCTGCACCAGTTCCTTGAATTGGAGTATTTTTACTTGCACGCTCAATAGCACCAAATTCCTTGAAATCTTTTCGAGGACTCATACCATTGTGCCAGTTCTCAAACCATCTAATCCTCCTAAAAGGTTTAAAAGTTCGAATAAATCCATGTTGCGTACCATAATTACCCAAACTATTCAAGAACCCACCAATTTTAGGGAATTCACTGAAATATTGATTAATTAATGCTTCCGCATCATCGACTGTTATTTGCAGAGTATCTGATAATTTAAATTTACTCATACCATAAGCAAGACCGAAGTTAATAGTCTTGATTGCAGTTCTAAGTTTCTTTTTCTCATCAGCGTCGGCTTCACGCCATTTCTCTTTAAATACCATATCAGCACATATACTGTGAAGATCTGCTTCTTCTTTACGTGCTTTCATCCATACAGGATCTTTGGACCCTGAAGCTATAATACCTAACTCTTGACCTGAATAGTCTACAGATATTAATTTATATCCTTCTCTTGCTTTAAAACAATTTCTAAATTTATTATCTGCAGGTATATTCTGCATGTTAGGTTTATTATCTGATTTCATACCACTTGATACACGACCGGTATTAAGTATTTGCCAGAAACTAGTTCTTACCTTATCGTCTTTCATAACATATTTAAGAAAAGATTTACCATAGGTTGATACAACCTTTTGTTTCTCTTTATACTTTAAATATTTATTAATGAATGCCTTATGCTTAAACTTAGATAGTTCAAAGGCATTAACCTTTTCAATATCTAAACCATATTCCTTAAAGACTTTCAGTACTTGGGTAGGGCTTGACCATTTAATATCTATCTTACGGATCTTTTCAGCGGGAATAAACATATCAGTTTGGAATGATGTCTTCACAAACTTATTAAGGTTTAATGCATATATCATATCATCTAATTGTTTTTCCATGCCTATTACTTCAACTTCAGAGTTATCAGCTATTGCTAACCATTTCTCTGAGTCAAAGTTTAATCCATTAAACTCAATATCAGCAAAAGCTAAAGCTGCATTATTCTCTAAGTGCAGAACCTTCTCAAGGTCTAATTCTTTAACTTTTACTAATTGTTGTTCTCTAATATCTATAAGGTGCTCTACATCTTCAGCGCCATATAATATTTGTTCAGTATTAAAAGGTTTACCGTCTAGTCCAACAAACTTGTTACGAACTTCTTTATTTAATTCTTTACTTAAGTATCTCTGTGTCAGTGCATTAAGTGAGTAACCTACATTAAGTTTACCACAGTTAATTACACCTTCAGCCAGCATAGTATCATATGGATTTTTAATATCCACATTCCACCAGCTTTTTAAGAATTTATAATCAAATTTAATATTATGAAATATCTTCACAATATCAGGATTTTCCAGAATTGGAATAAGAGGTTCAATACCAATGTATCTTGTATCAATGACATACTGAACGTCCTTAGTACCGATCTGAAACATAACAACTTTCTTTGTTAAGAAATCTTTGCCTTCTGTTTCAGTATCGACGCCAAGTACAGTTTGTTCAGATAAATAACTTACAGCTTCATTCATACTCACACATTCAAAGACAGGGTCTATGTCTTGGTGTGCACAAATTAGCTTTATCATATCATTTCTCTTCTTTTTGTTGTTCTTTTACTAAATTCATTGTATCTTCAAAACTAGGAAGACCTCCAAGATCCTCCATCAATAAATCATCCTCTACTAGATCTGCTAAGTAACTTGTTACCTCGCTTGTTTCTAAATAATGGACAACGTTTTGTAAATAACTGATCTCATATTCACTGTTTTGAAAGATTCCTTTGTCTTTAGATTCTTCCTTACACAGTTTTATTACTTGTTTCATACTCTCGAGATCATTATTGTCTAGAGTAGAAATCCATTTCATGTGTCCCATCTTATTGATCGTTATAGGTTAATAAACCCACAGCTGCAATAAATAAGAACACACCTATCATTACTAATACTACTTTCATCATAACATTTCTATTTTAAATTAATAAATTGCCTGTAGATTCTGTTATGTTAAACTATTTCACATGATCCACCAGCACATGCTATTTCTTGGCTCCTTGTTGTATTATCATCTTTTTCTCTGATTTTACGAAGGTCAATAGCTTGTAACTCATTTATCATAGAGTAATATTTTGACTTGGAAATGTTTTCGAATGGAGCTTGTATATAAGATCCTCCATCAAATGGTAATATACTTAAACCATTAAATGTGTCTCTATTTTTCCACATCCAGTCACCAACCTCTTTCCATTCATTTTCTTTAATGGATACAGTGGCTGATACATTGTTTGTGTTATCTCCTGTTCGATGTCCTTCTCTTACCCATTCTAAGTTAAATACTCTAACTCGTTCAAGTAATTGAAGTGCTGTTTCTTCATGTCGTAAAATGGAGTTGGCAGGAGCCTTTTGAGGGATCTCAATTACTGCAGAGTTTGGTATTAGTTTCATATCTTCAACCAACTCAGGATGAGCTTTGGCCAAATACTTATATAATTCCTCATCTTTAGTGCATTGCATACGTCTAATATAATAGTCGTTATGCCACGCATGTATACCTGAAGATGTCCCTAATACACAACTCGTAGTTCCGGAAGGTTTAATAGTCGTTACCCTCGCTGCTTTATTGATACCTAATAACTTTGCATAGTATTCATTGGCATCCATTGCAACTTTCGCTGCCTGGTTCAAATCATACTTCAAAATCGTACCGCTTCCTATTCCTGTCATCCCAACACCAATTAAGGCGTCTTTTTCAGTTGTTGTTCTCCATATTGGTCGAAGATAATGGAAGTTCGCGAAACTAGCTTGTAGTGTTCCTAGTAGTGATGCTAATTTACACCTCTTCGATAAATCTTCTTGTGACTCAATATTTGAAACGTTAACCTCAGTGAGATTACAAAATTGAAATGGTTTTAAGGCAATCTCGCAACAAGGGTTTGTACCATAATCACTATTATTAGTGAAATACATACCCGGCTCGCCTGCGTTAGACTCTTGAACTTTCGTCCAAAATGTCTTAAACTCAGAACGAGTGATTCGGTGTCTACGAATAACTGCACTGTTGTTAGCCCGTCCTCTTTGAGGATTCAGCTCCCACCAATTTCCATATTTACTTGTTAGCATTTCTTCATCATCCATTGAGAATAATGAGATCAATGCTGCTCTCCTAATACCGCCTGCAAGCACAGCGTCAGCGATATAACACACCATATCGTGTACCTCCAAAGGCTTAAGAGAACTTCCTGTTTGTTTTCTGTTTAATAATGTTTCTAAATGATATAAGCACGTTTTCAACGGCTCAGGACCGGGAGCTTTACCCCCAGCAGTTACTAGTCGGGACCCTTTCGGACGAATATCAGAGAAGTCAAATAATGGCTTCGTCTTTCTTATTCCTAGAAAGCTTCCAACTAGATGTCTTACAGCATCAGCCCAACCTTCAATAGAATCACTAATTAAATATTTCTGACTCTTTTGTGGTTTAACTATTTCTGGTAAGTTTCTTACATGTTTATATTGTACTGAATATCCAACACCTGTTCCTCCTAGTAAAAGGAACATAATTTCAGAGAAAGCTCTGTAATCATCTATTGGTAAATATGCACAGTTGTAAATCCTTGATTCTGACTTAGTTATAGCAGCTCCCGCGAACTGCATAGCCCTCATCGAAGGTAGTATTTTCTTATCTTTTACAAATTTCATAGCTTCTTTTATATCCTTGGCTATGTTAGGATGTTTAGTAATCATCATATCTTGATAACGATTACATATTTCACTGAAGGTTTCCCTTCTACCTTTTTCAGGCATAAACTTGGCGTATTTATTGAAGACGACTATGTCGCTTAATATCTGGTTAGATATATCCATTTGCATTTATCTTTAAATGTTATTAAAATGTATTTATAGAGTAGTAAGGATTCGAACCTAGAACTGAATTCAGTTTCGAGCACCATGATACTCTCTCTTTTTGAAGCACATTCCAACATTGCCTACTCTATTAATACATTGTATTTCTAGGTAGTGTTGAGTTGTTAAAAGGGTAGCAAAGATAACTAATTTAGTTAATCTTTCGCCCTCTTAAATGTAATTTTATTCGTTTATTTATTTCTTTTCGTCTGGTCTTATAATCTTCATAAGTTTCATCCTCTTTACGTTGAGGATCCATATCAATATCAAAAAATGCAGAATCTTTATTTCCTGATAATGGTTCCGCAATGGGTACACCATAGCTTTTCCACTTGTTTTCTTTCTTTTTTGCCATACTTTCTCTTTTTTTTTAATGTTTCTTTACTAACCCAAATTGTTGGCGGTGGATAAACCTTTTCACGCCAATCAGATCTTGGTGGAGTTACTATTTCACACTCTTTAGGTGAAATTTCGTCGATTACATGTTGATATTTGCTCACGATTCAAGGAATTTACCTACTTCTTTAAGTTGTTCTTCCCTTATTTTATATAACTTAAGCTCTATCTCAACATTTCTCTTTTCTATTATTAATTGCTGTACTTCAGTCTTATATTTGTGTATATTATCATCTAAGTCAAGTAAATTAACTAGTAATTTATCATTCTGTTTAGCTTTTACTTCAGTCATGATGATAAGACCTACAAATACTCCAACTGCAAATGTCAGCAAATATAATAACATTTCGCTACTTACTTCCATAATTTTATTCTTTATTAATTAATACTTTGTTATACTCAACAAATAATGAATCTCTTTGATAACTATACTCTAGGTATGCTTTCTCTAATTCATAATTTATTTCTGCTTGTCGTGGTGTCATATTGTATGAACATGATGATAATAGCACACAAACCACTATAAATAACACCACACGCAACCAACTTACATCACTTAATTTACTATTATCTTTCATATTTTATTACTTTAATTAAACATTTGTTTTATTTAATAAGATATATAAGATATATAAGATATATACTCATTACTATATTTCTCGCATATCTAATAGTTTATCTATTGATTTCTTCGGATGTTCATGAGGCACGATGGCATATCTTATTAAAGTATAAGCCTAGTAAAAGAACCATCTTGCTAATACCACCTGGGGTTCACACGGTATTCTTTTACTGACTCATACAGATTGAACACACACAAACCTTATTTGCAGTCAAATCATAACTAATACACTACTAATATGCAAGCATATCGAACATTGTTTAGTTAGGATTTGTGACCAGCTTTACACACACTGTGGCGTCTAACCGTTCCTGATTAGTTAATGTAGACTCTGGACATAGTTTATGTGGTTCAAAATATTGTAAGCAGTTTGTCTTCATGCTAAGGAATACGACGAATATCACGTCTTGGTTTATGACTTACATATTCAGTCAAATAAGAACCTCTTACCTTGATTATGGTAATATCTAGATTCTCTTGCTGCTACTGTACATACAAATGCCATTATTACTGCAAGTATAATAGCAATTAAGTTTGTTAATCCATTTCCAAGGTCAAATGGACCTAAAATGATTAATACTATAGATACTGGAAATACTATCATACCAATGTATAATAGAGCGACACAAAATGTGTCTGCGAAATGTTTTAAATTATTCTTCATTTATTGTTTATGTGTTGTGGTATAAAGTTGTATGTAGGAGAGCTCCCGAAGGAGACTCTCACACACACATAATCACACCTGATTAAATTATAATGGTTTAATAGTAGCTAATGGAGCTTTCTCTTCAACAACAGTAGTTGCTTGAACAGTATACTCTGCTAACTCAGGAGTATATTCATCTATCTCAATATGCTCCCAATTATCATTAACTAAACTAACTTCACCCTCAGCATTTGTAACTAGAGTAGCTGATTTAACTCTACAAAGCTCAATGATGTATTCAGCAGTTATTTCACCAGTTTGCTCATTAGTATAAGCACCCTTGATGTATCTACCGTTTGCACCAGCTTTCTTTGCTTCTTTTAGTACATTCTCATAGTAATATTTCTCCTTTACAGGGTCCATTTCCGATGGTACTAACAATCTCGCCCACTTTTGTAACTGTAAGCATTTTGTAAGCGAACCACCTGCACCATTAGGAACAGTAAATGTAGGGTTCATCTTACCAATGAATATTCTAGAGTTTCCACCGTCTAATGGTAGGTTATCTAATTCATTGCTATTAATACCGAATGATGTAACTGCTTCATTCAATTTAATAGTTAACCATGACACTCTTACACCTGAACCACCTTGGAAGTTTGTATCTTCTTTGTTGAAGAAACCAAGCATGTTAAAGCTGTTGTTAGTGTTAGGTAGCATTTGTCTCACCTCAATACTAAAGTTCTTAATAGTAGTTCCTTTAGTAGGTGCAATTCTTTTGATGTTTAATGCTAATACATCATTTGTTTGCATGCTTGCGATAGCATCTTTCTCTTGTTGTGAATAGTTTATCTTCGCCATTTGTTCTGTTGTGCGGTTATTACATTGCACTCTTCGGTTTTGTGTTATCATAGCACTTTAGCTATATATATATTAATATACTATAATAACAATGTTATAAATTATGTTCAATATGGTAGTCTTAACACACATAAGTGTCTATGTATACTTATTTTCATCTTCCTTATCAATATCATTAAGTGTTGAGTTGTTTTATAAGGGGAAGAGGAGTATAATTCGCAATACATACACACAATTAGTAGTTAATCGTATCCAATACTTAGTAAAGGTCTTTGATCTAAAAAAAAAGAGACGAACAAGTTTACTTGATTTTACTCAAGGGTCATAATACTTGTTTATCTCTTGTGTTACGCACACACGAACTCAACACTAGTTCTTTATCTTACCAAGACTTAGTAATGGTCATAGATCTAATTAAAAAAAGAAGAGACTACTCTTCTCTCTCTTCTATCATTAGATTAGCATTAATACCTGAGATTAACTTATCAGTCTCAGCTTTCATACGCTTTCTATCATCATAATTGTAAGACATATCACCCTCTCTTAAGAGTGTTTGTAGTGACTCTAACAATGTTCTAGTAAGAGAGTTTAATGTCTCAGCCTTCTTACCTAGTTTAAATAATTCCTCTTGTCTGTGTTTAAGTGTCGACTTCACATCTTCTAAAATATGCATATCTTTATCTTTTAAATTAATATCAATCTTAAGTAATGGCCATTGATCTAAATAAAAAGAAGAGACTAACTCTCTTCTTTCTCCTCATAAGGGAAATACTTTAGCACTATGTCTATAGGCCATTCAGCAATCTCTTGGACATCTATCCCTTGTATCTCTAGTCCTCTGCTTAGTTGACGCTTAATGTAGATTCTAAGTATCTTCATCCTTGTTACATCATCCAATAAACTTAAATTATGTTTCATAATAGTTAATCTTTAGTTAATAAAAAAACCTCTCTCCCAAATTTAGCCGTAGTTGCTTAGTCAAGGGGAGAGAGGTGTGCTATGCTGATTGATAGAGTGCATAGGCTAACTCCAATACTGGTCATCAGGTGTGATGCTAGTATCTACTACAGTTCGATGTAACCTAGAGTAGAGATGTCTTGGTCAAGCTGTGCTATTAGATTAGCATCATACTCTGCCCATACATCTCCCTTGCCTATGCTCCACGCACCATCAGCATCACGAGTCAACTTACCATCAGCACGAAATACGAAGTGCTTAGTGTTAGTTGATTTCTTAGTGACAACATCATAGCGATGAAACCTAGTCTTAGGCTTAACGACTGCAGTAGGATTAGTTGTATTATCCATACCAAATCTAAGTTAGGGTCTGATCTAATTTCGACGTGGGGTACTTGGATCCAGCCAGTGGGGGTGGGGGACATTTCAATAATGGTCTGCATCTCTAAATACCTAGTAAAAAATAAAAATTATAAAAATTATTTATTTATTAGTATTTTTTATATATCTTTGTCACCATAATTATAGTTAAGTAATAAACTATAGCTAAAATAAACAGTAATGGCAGAAGAAACAAAATCATGGGACGAGGTTAAAAAGTTGTTTCATTGTACGCATCCACAAGCGAATGCAAACATAGTAGATAAGGAGGAGGCTCATAGTTATATAGAAACTCATGGGCTAACAGCAATATATCAACGTGAGTTAAATGATGGAACTCCGAGGAGATTATGGATACTTAATGATCCAGATGGGCATCAGTGCGGCTTATTATACACAGCAAGAGGATCAGAAGGATTTAAAAATAAAGAAGTATTTAATAAAGATATATTTGATTTTATGGAAACTTTTATACCAAGAGGTGAATATATAAAGGATGATCCTAATAATCATCCTAGAACTAATGCTTTTACTAAAGAATAATATCGCGGGTTAGAGTAATGGTGAACTCGCCGGTTTCATTAGCCGGAGCCGGAGGTTCGATTCCTTCACCCGCTACTAATTTAATAAATAAGAAATAATGGCAATAACAGATACAACTAGAATAACATCAGCAATAAACAAGCAAAGTACTTCAACAGATCCAGGATGTGGTTGTGGAGCGGTGCTCGTTCCAGCAGGCCACTCATTACCAGCAGGAGATTATGTACACATGAAAGCTTTTACGAGTAGTGGAAATATAGCATTAACAGCTATCGTATGGAAAGGAGAACCTTGGCTAGATGCATCTAGCCCAACATACGCACCTATAACTTCGATGATTTTGGATAGCAGAAACGCCGATCATAAAATGAATATTGAATCCTGTAATGTAGGAACAACTTCTGCTATTTTTTACAAAAGGTGTAAATAAGCATGAATGATCAGAAAGGACTTATAGACCTACTTGCAGAAAAATATGCTTTACCGGCTTTTGTAGTGGAGAGTATAGTTAAATCTCAGTTCAAATTTGTACAAGAGAAAATGCAACAAGGTGAATGCGCCAAAGTAAGATTACATCACTTTGGAGTATTTAAGGTAAAACCAAAAAGATTATATATAATAAATAAAGATACAGAATAATGCCAGGAATAACAAGTGAGATTACACTACTCGAAGCCGTAGAGCAAGGAAAAAATGCTGTGGCTCTAGCTGCGGCTGATGTAGATGCAGCAACCCAAGCTGAGAATGTAGAATGGATGGAAAATGCAACAGCTGTATTTAATGAGCAGACAGCTAAATTAATTAGAAATGAGGCTGCCTTACTTGCAGCATATGCTGGGATTCCACCCTCACCTCCAAGCACGACTTTTGGGGACAGTGCATTTTGGACTATAAACGGATACCAATTTATACCTTAATTGAATGGGCGGATATGAAGTAAAATTACCTGATGGAACTATACTGAAGTTTAATACTGCAGCCGCAAGGGACAAGTATAAAGCTTTAGTAGACATGTTTACTGTGGACCATTTAGGCGATGTTCCTCATACAAACATGGAGTTGGGAGTAAGATTATCAGAAGACAACCCATTAAAAGATGGTGTTATAAAACCATTAGGTATAAGCATAGATTTAAAAACTATATCAAACAGAGATTGGGAAGAGAAATATAAAGGTCAGGGATCAGGGTATACAAAGAAAGTTGTTGCTGTAGATCCTTATAGCACTCCTACACCTAAACAAAAAACACAGGAAGTACCGACGACTGCCCCACTACAAGCAGTTCCAGGAGGAACTCCATATTCCAGCGCTCAGGCACAACCACAAAATGCAAGATATGAAGAAGCGGCTTATAAACAAAATCAATTAAATGCATTAGTCACTCCAGTTAATTCACCATGTGATGTATGTGCAGGAGTAGCTGTTCAATGGGGAGCTGAAGTATATAAATGTGCTGATGGGACGGGTCCATATTATTTTAGTAATATAACAATAGATGGAGGACAGCAAGCTGGCCCATTTATGGTAGGGAAATCATATAAATGTAATCCTAGTTATGGATCACAGCCTGGAGGAGATTGTCATATAGGCAGCTGTTGGGGACCAATCTGGCATGTTACACAAATAATACCTACAGGGCAGTCAGGCCCAGGAACAATAAACACACAGGCGCAATCACACATGTGTGTAGATTTAATTGAAGACTGTAATTGTGTATCCTATCCGTATAATTGTGGAGGTTGTTCACAGCCACATACAGCCTCTCAATCTTATTCACTTCTTAATGTATCTCAAAGTGCACAAGGTTGTGAAGCAGTACAAATGTATTTTACTAATGGTTCTGGTGGATGGGATGTAAACCGTGGAGCATTTCTTACATATGATACAGTTAATGCCCCAGGAGTTGGTATTCAATTAATGGATGAACAATCTCTTTATAATATGGTAAATACGTTTGCTCAATTAGCTCCTTATAATTATGGACCGGTTTTTAAATTGTATTCAGGATCTGTTGCTAAAGTAGGTAATAAAATATATGGTTGGGTACAAGTATCACCTGCTTCCAATCCAGCCGGGATAGTAAATGAACTACTTGAACTTGAAATAGACGCAGCCCTTACAACTGTATCTGTTACCAATATTTATGCACGTGTAGGAAGTGCGCTGAGTGCGTTAGCTGGAAACTCATTTTGTGCAAAAAATAGTAATACTCTTCTAACTATTAAACAAGGTTCTGGTGGAGGAAGCGATGAAGTACACGAAATAATAATCGATCCAGCAACAAATTCATTTACAAATACTGCTCTATTTACCCCAGTTGCACAAACAGGTGGTGATCTAGTATATGATCCAGCTACTGATACTATATGGCATGGCGAACAAGACAGCGTAATAAGACATTATGATATGAATGGAAATGTATTGGGCGTAGTAGTTACTAACGGAATAGTATGGAGAATGTGGTGCCAAGGCGGTGAGATTATATATTATACTGCTACAGGTGGTACAAGCCAAGTAGATAAAGCTAATTATACTGCTATAAGTTTATTTATAACTTTTCCTCTTCAGACGATTTACCCAGGGGATGCAGCATCATCTCCAGATTGTTGTGTAGCAAGCGTACAACCACCTTCTAATTGTGCACCTCCACATACAATAATTTAAAGTATAAAAATGGGACTATTTGATTTAAAAAACGGCAATGTAATTCTTAATCCAGATTCACTGGTATTACCAGGCTTTAGAGAAATCTGGAAGAAAGATAAAACAAAAGGGAAAGAGAAAGCTACAAAAGAAATTTCTTATGTATTTTTTATGTGTGATTACAATAGTCCTTATGCTGTATACCCAAACCCTAAAAGGCAGGAAGTAATTATAAAAGATTATATGGGAGAAGATTGGAAAGAAACAGAAGATATTAAAGTAGCAATTAAAAGATATATAGACTTTCAAGAAACTCATACTATGAGGTTAATGAGAGCAGCTAAAGGAGCATCAGATAAATTAGCTGGATATTTTGAGAATATAGATTTTCTTAGAATGGATGATAATGGTAAACCTGTTTATACTGCTAAAGATGTAGCGTATAATTTAGAAAAGGTAGGAACCATTGTAGATAGTTTAGATAAACTAGAAACAAGAATTAAAAAAGAAGTTAAAACTGAATCTCGTGTGAGAGGAGGTGGAGACATTGGAATGTATGAACGTTAAATAAAAAATAATAAATTATGGGATGTGGATGTAATAAAAAAGCAAAAAAATCTAGTACGTCAGTAGCAGTAGATCCAAAAAAAGGATTTAATTTTGAGGAGGCATCACCTGTTGCCGAGCAGATAAATAAGAGTGAGGGCCCAGGCCTTTTACAAAAAGCTTTAAATTTTGGTGAAGCGGTGGCTAATCATGTAGCTGATGGTTTAACTACTGTTACTACTCTTCAGTTAAGTTCTAGACTTTCGGTCTGCAATAAGTGCCCTTTTAATAAAGAGGGTAATTGCAATAAATGTGGGTGTGTTATAGCTACTAAGGCTAAGTGGAGAACTTCAGAATGCCCAGCAGGGTATTGGCCTACACTTCCTAAAGATAAAAATAAAAAATAATATGGCTATTACAAGAAAACAATTAATAAATAACTATGGCTTTAGACCTTCTAAAGATCATAAAAAATTATTAACAAGAAAAGTAGGAGGAGAAGACACTATTGATGTATATGGTAATGTTCTTTTCTTTGAAGGTAAATCAGTAGTAACTTTAGAATGGATGCCGTTAGAATTATTTTCTGGGTATCTAGAAAAATTAATAAGCAGTATAAAAAAAAGAAAGTATGCCAGCAGAGAAATATGATTATGAAGTATTAGATGAAGCTATGAATAATGCATATTATATTCTTACATCTAGTAAAACATTTGAAGAGATTATGGATGCTATGGGAGAATGTTCATTACCTTTTGATATTAGAAAAGAAGGACCAGATTTGTCAGGAATGATTGAATATTTTATAGAAACAGAAGAGTATGAAAAATGTGCAGTTCTACAAAAAATGATGGATGAGGATGAAAAAGAATAATCAAGAAATGATAGGCTGGAAGATCTTTGGGATATATCTTGTTCTTATACTGATAGTGTATTTAATGGGAACTAAAATATAAAATAATGAAAGACTTTGGAAATATATTTAAAAATAGCAATGATTATAATGAGAAAACTATAATAGGTTTTATAGCGTTTATTATTATGGTCTTAATAATGTTAGCAGATCTCATAACTGGATGGTGTGGGAAAGATTTAGTAATTAATGAATTTGTATATGACTCATTCTTATTCCTAGTATTAGGATGTTTTGGGATTGCAGGTATAGAGAAATTCGCAAAAAAATAATAATAATGAAAAAATGTGAATGTGGACAAACAGCAAATGTGGATGGATGGTGTGATGGAACTCATCAAAAAATTAAAAGTACTCTTACAAAAGTTAAAGAGGCAGTCTGTAAAGGAATCTGTAAAATCACCTGTAAAAAAGTATGTCTCAACTGGTGTGAAACTAAATGCTGCTAAAATGACAAAGATAAGTGATCATGTAAGTTATAAAGAAGGTATTTATAGTAGAACGGCTTTACGACGAGGAATAGATAATATTCCTGGGCCAGATCAATTAAAATGTATGATGGAAATTGCAGAGAATGTATTTGAACCTTTAAGAGAATGGGTAGGGGGACCTATAAAGATTAATAGTTTTTTTAGAGGTAAAAAATTAAATACTGCTATTGGAGGATCTAAAACTTCACAACATATGAAAGGTCAGGCTATGGATATAGATGATACTTTCGGCCACGCTTCTAATGCCGAAATGTATCATTATATTAAAGATAATTTAATATTTGATCAAATGATCTGGGAGTTTGGAGATGATAATAATCCTAATTGGATTCATGTTAGTTTTGTGACTCATAGAAAAAATAGAAAGAAATTAACTGTTGCCTATAAAGATGAGTTTGGAAAAACTAAATATATGCATACAGAAAAACACGGAACAAGAACTGGTGGATTATCTCCTAATACAGGACCTAGAGCATGAAGTGGATAGGCCAACATATATGGGATTTAATATCTAGATTTAGAAATTATATATACCTTGAAAAGGTAGATACATCAACTTCTACAACTGCACTTGTTGTAGATAGTGATGGAAAAGTAGGGACTAATAGCACAATAGGAACAGGAGGTGTTGATTCAGTTACAACTACCGATGGTACGTTTATTGATCTGGAACCTAATACACCTACCACAGGAGCTGTAAATGTTACTGCTGATTTAAGCGCTGTTAATGGGACTTCAGATGTAACAACTAGATTTTTAAGTAAAGATAACACATGGGATGTTCCTAGTTATACTGCTAATACAGATACTACATATAGCGCAGGAAATGGATTAGAATTAGTTGGAGCTACATCTACTATATTTCAACTTGATTTATATTCTAATGCTGGTATAGCATTTTATGGAGGGGTACCTTACGGAGCTGAAATTGGTTTAAATCTTGACCATACAGCAATCCCTGGAACTTTAAGTATTGCTAATGGAGGAACAAATGAAGCAACAGCTCAAGCAGCTATTGATAGTTTAACTACTGTTAGTGGAGCCACAAATGAGCATGTATTAACTAAAGATACTGCAACAGGAAATGCTATATGGAAATCTATACCAGCCAGCACTCCTAGCCTTGAATATTTAAATGCAGTTTGTACAACCACTATTATTACTGCAGCAACAGACGGAGAAGCAAATGCTGTTGTAATTCCTTTTGATACAGAACAAGCTACTTCAGGAACAGGTCGTATTTCATTAGGATCTGGAGCTTCAGTTAATGCTATTACTATGACTCACGATGGAGTATATAAACTTGATTGGAATGTAGCAACAAATACTAGTGTTATTAATAATAGAATCTTAGGCGGAATAAA
>Ga0233410_10000045_pt1 | contig 39656 bp, 69 predicted proteins | sample Na_anoxic_1_MG_FD_179869 | JGI IMG/M metagenome (GOLD analysis project Ga0233410, IMG submission 179869) | Seawater microbial communities from Saanich Inlet, British Columbia, Canada - Na_anoxic_1_MG | ecosystem: Environmental > Aquatic > Marine > Inlet | place: Canada: British Columbia...
CCTTCCTGGGTGTTTTTCCAGTCGATTTTGCAGCCTAAAACGTTTTTGGCCCAAACTCAACCTGTGATCATTTTGAATACACTTTCAATTTTCGGCGGACTGTCAAAACGTCACAGGCGCGTACGATTGTGTTACACTTTCGATACAAAGCGCCCGCCAGTGAAAAGGCATTTAGCGCTAAATCGCGCACATTGAAAAAGGACCACAACCATGCGAGGAGGCAGCTTACCGAAGCCGGATTCAATCAAATTAGCTCAGGGCACGCTGCGGAAGTGTCGCCAGAAGAAGAATCAGCCGGTGCAATCTGGTATGCCCCGTTGTCCATTTGCGGCAAAGTCTATCCCCGGCAAGAAGTGGCATGAGATTGCAACCGGATTAAAGAGACTGGGCTTAATCGATGAGATTGATGCGACTAATTTAGAGGCATTATGTCGGTGTTATGAGCAAGCTAAAATTGCCGACAGCATGATTAAAGAATCAGGCATGGTCGCAACGACAGGGCGAGGGCAGTGCTTGTCCCCGTGGTATAAGATTAGTTCGGAAGCCTGGCGCAGTGTCCGTATGTTCTGCAACGATTTAGGGCTGAATCATCTAAGCCGGCAACGCATGGAATCCAAAGGACTGACGATGCAGGAAGAAATGGAATCTAAATATCTTGGCTGATTACTTCGACAAAGTGGCCGGGCAACACGCTGTAGATTTCTTCACTGATATGTTGGTTCATGTCAAAGGTGCAGAAGCGAATAAACCGTTCACTTTGTTGTCATGGCAAGAGAAAATCGTCAGGGATTTATTCGGCACAAAGCGAGCGGATGGCACTAGACGTTTCCGCAAGGCTTATATTGAAGTGCCACGTAAAAATGGTAAGTCGTTATTCGCTGCTGGGTTGGCTTTATATCTCTTGCTGTGTGATGGGGAAGATGGCGCTGAGGTGTATAGCGCGGCGAGTACACGGGACCAGGCCAGTCTTGTCTATTCAATGGCCGCTCAAATGCTTCGGAAAAATGAAGTCCTTAGCAAGCACGTTAAGATTCGCGACTCAGTTAAGCGCATCAACTACCCGAAGACGGACAGCTTCTATCGAGCCATCGCAGCGGAAGCCGGTCAAGCACATGGATTCAACGCACACGGGATTATCTTCGACGAAGTCCATGCAATGCCGGATCGTGAGTTGTGGGATGTTCTTGACACGTCCACAGGTGCCCGGAGACAGCCGCTAACGATCGCAATTACAACCGCAGGTTTTGATCGGTCTTCTATCTGCTGGGAGCTTCACAAGTACGCTGATCAGGTTGCATCAGGCGGCATTAAAGACGAATCGTTTTACCCGGTAATCTACAGTGCAACACCTGAAGATGATTGGCGTGACGAAGACGTATGGGAACGAGTGAACCCCTCGATTGATGTGGCAGTGTCGCGAGACTACTTAAGAGAACAAGCTGCCCGTGCAGAGGAAAACCCAGCATTTGAAAATACATTCAGACGTCTACATTTAAACCAATGGACGGAACAGCAGTCTCGTATTATCTCAATGGCTAAATGGGATTCATGTAAGAGGGAATACAACCGGGCTAGTTTACACGGGCGGGCGTGTTACGCGGGTTTAGATTTAGCCTCAACAATGGACGTGACGGCGTTCGTGTTAGTCTTCCCGGAACCTGACGGATCAATGAAAGTCTTGCCGTGGTTTTGGATTCCCGAAGATAACATCAATGCGCGTGCTGGTTCAGACCAGCGTATGATTAGAAACTTCGCAAGCCGTGGATCTGTGGAAACAACAGACGGCAATGAAGTGGATGTTATATTCCTGGCGGGGCGTATAGCGGAAATCTGTGAACAATACGACGTTCAATATATAGGATTTGATCCGTGGAATGCGGCGGGCGTGACGCAACTAATGAAGACGTATGGAGTTCCGGAGCATACTTTGGTTAAGATGCCACAAACATTCGCAACCTATAACGAGCCATTCAAGAAGTGTCTAAGTTTATTAGGTTCGGGGATGTTCAATCATAATGGCAATGCAGTGCTACGTTGGATGGCTTCTAACGTTGTCCACAGAGAAGATACAAACGGAAACATTAAACCAGACAAAGGCAAGTCTGCTGAGAAAATAGACGGCATTTCTGGTACATTTATGGCAATGGCTTTGCTATTAAAACACGGTGAGGACGTTAGCGCATACGCTGAAACAGGTTCTGGCGTAGTGCTGTTCTAGGCGTAATATGCAGATGGAATACGGCGTAACGGAATACATCGTCAACGCTAACCCGCTGGAAAATCCAAACATTAGCATTCGCGATCCGCGCGTTTGGCAATCCGTGTTCGGTGGTGGAAGTCAGGCCGACTCAGGCGTAACGGTAAGTCCGCGCACTGCGCTAGGCTATCCACCGCTCTGGCGTGCTATTAATCTAATCAGCGGCGACATAGCAAAGCTGCCATTGAACGTCTATCGCAGGTTGCCAGACGGCGGCAAAGAGGTAGATAAGAAGCACCCGGCCTATTATCTGCTGAACCGGGAAGCCAGCCCTACACGCGATGCTATGAGCTTTAAAGAAGCACTGGCAGGCAATGCCGTATTGCGTGGCAACGGGTACGCTGCAATCCTAAGAGACAACCGAGGCGCACCGGCAGAGTTACGTATCATGTCGCCTGCCGATACATATCCTGTCGTGACTGATGGCGAGGTGTGGTATGTGTCAACGGCTGACGGTAAGCAATTCAGATTGCCGGGCCGGGACGTCTTCCATTTAAAAGGGTTGTCGGCTGACGGGCTGGTAGGCTACGACCTGATCGATTTAATGCGTGACGCTCTTGGCGTAGGTATGGCAGCACAAGCTTATGGCGCGAAGTTCTTCGGTAATGGTGCCAACGCTTCCGGGATTCTAATGATCCCGCACCATGTGTCAGACGAAAAAATCCGCAACACAATATCAGCCTTCGACTCCATGATCAGCGGCGTTAATAACGCACACAAAGTAGGGTTGCTACAGGACGGCGTAAAGTATCAACAGTTATCTATCACACCGGACCAGGCGCAGTTCCTTGAAACTCGCCAGTATGAAATCCGTGCCACTGTTGCGAATATCACATCATGCCCACCGCATAAGCTAGGTGACGATTCGCGCACGAGTCATAATAGTTTAGAGGCTGAGAACCAAAGCTATCTCGACGAGTGCTTAGATAGATGGCTTCGTAAAATAGAAATGGAAGCATCACTCAAGCTGCTTTCTGAGAACGAGCGCCGCAACGATACACACTTTATTGAGTTTAACCGTAACGCACTGTTGCGAATGTCATCACAGGACCGGGCTAACTATTACGCTAAGTTGCAGGAACATGGCTCATTAACTGTCAACGACGTTTTGCGTGCAGAGAATCTTCCAACGATTGGCGAGAAGGGTGATAGGCGATACCGTCCAGGCAACCTATTAGAAATTGGCGAGGAACCTGACACGTCAGAAACTGAACAGGTAACGCAAATCGTGCCCGAACCACCGCCAGCTCCTGAACCCGAACAGCCTAACGATAGGCTTCTGAATATCTTTGTAGATTCCACAGTCGAAAAGGCGCTTGCCGTGGAACGTGACAGGGTAACGAAGGCCGCAAAGAACGAATCGAACTTCATTGAATGGGTTGATGCCTATTATCCGAAGTGGGTTGGACACAACGCGAGCACACCTGAACTGGCTGCCGCATATCTGGCGCATGCCAAAGAATCAATTGCATCACTGTTAGATGTGTCCGGATGCTGTACCCAGACCGGGTTACCCTCTGCCGTGGCTGATTGTGTAGCCACATGGACAGACCGCGCAGGCACATTGAAATCAAACATTTTAAGGACTGATACTGATGACTGACATTAACATTTTCGGTCCCATTGCTGCCGATGGGATGAATGATTCATTTGGGGCGTCTGACTTGGCGTCTACGTTATCGGATATCTCCCCTGAAGAAGATATCACGGTGCGCATCAACAGCCCCGGAGGAAGCGTATTTGAGGGCCTGACGATGTATCAAAGCCTGTTGAACCGTGAAGGCCGGGTAAATGTGGTGATTCATGGCGTAGCGGCTTCGATTGCTTCTATCGTGGCAATGGCTGGGGACTCCATCACAATGGGCCAAGCGTCCCGTATTATGATCCACAACCCGTTAGGCCCCAGCGCTATGGCGTTTGGCACGGCGGATGATCTCAGGGAAGCGGCAGAAGATACGATCAAGACGGCCAACCTGCTGGACTCAATCAAAGATACGTTGCTGGATATCTATGAAGTTAGAAGCGGCACTGATCGTCAGGATATAGCTGAATGGATGGAATCGGAAACGTGGTTGAACGCTGCAGCCAGTCAGAAAGCCGGATTCGCTGATTATGTTACCCCGAACAAGTCTATTGATGCGTCAGTGATGGCAACTCCCAGAGCTTATGCCGTGGCTAACATGGACGAACTTGACGCATTAACGGCACTGGCAAAGAGGATTAGTTCTGAGACATTACGCACACCAGATGCTGAACGTTATATGGCATGTAATCGGCTGCAATTGTTAAAGCGTAAGCAGTTGTTGACAGAAGCGGGCATCTAGTATTATACTTCTGGCGGAAATAATACGACGGCGCTAGGTTATGAAACCGGGCAACGTCGCGAAACGGTAGCCTTACAAGAGTAGTGCTAGCCTTAAGTGGTTGGCGTTGCTCTTTTTTTTGTGCGCTGACTAATACTCAACTTCACAATCAGTAAGGAAACATATAATGGCAAGCCCATTGCAGGAGCTGGTTGACCAGCGCGTATCTAAGATCACGTCAGCACGCGAGTTCCTCAACGAATGCGAGAAAGATCACGGCGGAATGTCCGCTGATGAATGTGCGCGTTGGGATGCGATGCACTCTGACGCCGATGCAATCAAAGCAAAGGTTGATGCTCTACACGCAGAAGAACAAGCACAGTCTGAACGCCTTGCACGTCAGGACCAGGCAGAAGCCGAACTCCACGAACTGCAGAACAGCACAGCACTGGCACCGTTGCGAGATTATGTCGCGAAGGAAAGCTATAACACCACGACCGCACCTGTGAATCGCCTGGTGGCTGTTGATAACGTTCTGAACCAGTGGAGTCTCAAAGGTTCCGCAGCACTGAATAATGACAGTGAATTTCGCCAGTCTCTTAACGAGTCGGGATGTAAGTGGGACAACGCCCAGGGTGGGCTATACGTGCCACTGATGAACAACGCTCCTAAGCGTTACAACGATATTGTAAACGCACAATCTATCGGCACAGCAACTGCCGGTGGGCATACAACGTTCCCGGGCTTTGTAGCTAATCTGGAACAAGCACTTTTAGCCTTTGGCGGAATGCGTCAAGTTTCCACAATCATGCGAACCGATACTGGTTCTGCACTAGACTTTCCAAGTCTGGACGACACATCTAACACAGGTGCGTTGCTTGCTGAAAATGTCAGCGACAGTGAACTGGATGTTGTGTTCGGCAACATGACGCTGGACGCCTACAAGTACACCTCAAAAGTTGTGCTTGTGTCTAAGGAGCTCGCGCAGGATAGTGCGTTTTCAATGGGCCAGGTAATTGGTTCAGTGTTAGGCGAACGACTTGGGCGAATCCAAAACACCCACGCCACAACTGGCACGGGATCAAGTCAGCCTAACGGTGCTGTGACTGCATCAACTGCAGGTAAGACGGCGGCTTCTGCCACTGTCGTGACATTCGATGAAGTCTTAGATTTGGAAGCCAGCGTCGATGCTGCCTACAGACCTAATGCAACGTGGATGTTTAACGACACTACACGCAATGAACTGCGGCAGCTTAAAACAACTGATCTTCAGTACCATTGGCAACCGGGTTCACAAGCTGGCGATCCTGACAGGATGTTTGGCTACCCATACATCGTGAACAACGACATGGCTAATACGGCATCCGCTGCTAAGTCCATGTTGTTCGGTGACTTCAGCAAATATGTTATGAGGGAAGTTCTTGGCATTACCCTTGTGCAACTTGTTGAGCGTTATGCCCATGCCCATCAAATCGGCTATATCGCAATTATGCGGTTTGATTCAGATTTGCGGGACGCTGGCACGGCACCGATCAAGCACATGGTTCAGACTGCTTAATTCTATCCGCTAACATTTCCCTGGCACCTAATTGGGTGCTGGGGTTTCTCTCTATAACTAACAGGAAAACTAATAATGGCTACCACGAATTGGGAACGTCCTTACGTTTCAGGTTATGAAAACATAACGGGTGCAGCGAAAACTCTAACGTCTGCAGATCACGGTAAGGTTTACAGGGTTAATGTTGCGGACTGTGTGTTTACACTTCCATCAACAGAAGCGGGCTTGGTTTATCACTTTGTCATTGACACATTGGGCGGGTCCACTGGTTGTTCGTTAAGCCCTGCGGCGGCGGACAATATTAATGGAGGCGCAGACAACAAAGACTGGATTAACACAGCAGCCACCGACGTTATCGGTGACTCAATCACATTGATTGCTGACGGTTCCGAAGGTTGGCTCACCATTGGCCAGCACGGCATCTGGGTTGTTGAAGCGTAAGTTTAACTATTGAACCAGCGCGTGGCGCGGGGTTGTTCGTCCTCTCCGGCCTCACTGCAGCGGCGCGTTGGTTCCTTCTTCTTTCATAGGATTATATTGATGGCCAATCTTACAATTACAGTTGCGAACATTGACTGGGTTAGCGGCCCGAAGGGGACGTATGACGCAGCGGAAACTATCACAGCCGGGGACTTGCTATACCAGGTAACATCCACAACGGTTGGCGTGGCTGCAAATAGTGATACAGCAAAAGATACAGTGATCGGCATTGCCTTGAATGACGGAACGACAGGTCATCCTATTACCTATGCCAAGGAAAATGCCGTTGTTGGTTTCGGTGCTATCCTCACGGTCGGTGTTTATTATGTGCTTAGCACAGCAGGATTAATTTCACCTATGACGGACGCCGCAACAAGCGATTACATGGCATATATTGGCTATGGGCTGACTACGTCAAATATGAAAGTCAAGATCGTCAACACAGGACTGCAACACGGATGAGAATCAAACTTAGACATTATTCAGGTATGGTCGGCGCGGAAGGTAGTCCCGGTCAGATTATCGATTGCCCGGATGAAATTGCGCGTCTGTTTATTGATACCTGCCGTGCTGAATTAATTAGCGACACACCAACGCTAACCAAAGCACCTGTTTCACGTCCACCAAAAGTAGAGCTAGTGACAGAGACAAAACCTAAGAAGCGTGGCAGGCCCAGAAAAATCGGAAGTTTAGAATGATTCATCAGTCGATTGTCGAATCGGTTGCGCCGACTACAGAGCCTTTGACTCTGACTGAATTCAAAGATCGGTTGCGCGTTACATCATGTGACTTTGACGTTGAACTGACTGAACTTCTTAAAGCGGCACGGGTTCAGCTTGAATATGACACTCACCGGGCATTCGTTACTCAAACTCTCATTATATATTTTGATGAGTTCCCCGTGACAGAGGAGCTTGAAGTCCGTGTCGCGCCGGTTCAATCGATAACGTCCGTGGTTTATACGGACACGGCAGGAGCCTCACAGACGTTCGCCAGTAGTAACTACACGGAAGACCTAACAAGCACACCACCACGATTGAAGGTTGTTGACGGCGTGTTCTGGCCTGCTGTGGATGACATTCCCCAGGCGGTGGTGATTACTCTAGTGGCAGGATATGGGGCGGCATCTGCTGTTCCTGTTGAAGCTAAGTTGGCGATCATGGAATCAGCGAAAATGTTTTGGGGTAACTGCGACGGCGACAAAATGAAGTACGACGCACTTGTCGGAAAACTTGCCTGGTCCTCAATCTGGAAACCAGTGTAATGGCGTGCATTGGTAACTACACAAAGAAGGTGAAGATTCAGGAGCTAACGGGCGGTGAGGACGCTCACGGGTTTACTGACTTAACTGCAGATTCTAATTGGTCGGATGTGTTGTCTTCTTTTGCTTCTGTGAAATCTAAAGGCGGGCGACAATTTTTTAAAGTAGATCAAGTCAGTTCCGATGTTAGTCACGTCTGGTTATGCCCGTATGGTTCACAATTGGCGGCTGTAAATTCTGCAGCACGGTTAGTCAACGAAGGCGTTGTCTATGAAATCTTAAGTGTCATTGATATTGATTTGGCACATGAGGAAATTGAGATTCAGACTAAGCGGGCAGTGTAATGGCCAAGCCATTTGAATTGCATTTATTTGGTGATGACGAACTATTAAGGATGTTCGATAAGTTAAAGATATCAACGGCACGTCAGGCAATGCGAGAGGGTGCAAGGGCTGCCGCTGAACTAGCCGAAAAGAAGATGAAGCGAAATATCCCGTCGCAGCACAAGGGCATCAAAGCTGCCCTTGGTTCGCGTAGGTTAGGTTATAGGGATGCACCAGGCGGCGGTGCTAAAGTTGGGGCAAATGTCGCTATAAGCAAAAAGCGTAGAACATTACACCACACGGGTGATCGGAATAAAAAAGGCGTTGGCATTACGTCATCTAACATTTGGTGGTGGTATCGCGGAAGTTATAAAACACCAAACCGAAAGACTGGTAAAAGAGGTGGGCCGGTAAGAAGAACAGGACGAATGCCACCACAGGACAATGCCTTAGACCTGCTTAGAAAGCATAAGTCAGCATTGAAAAAAGAATGGCAGCGGGTTTCGGCTAAGGTTATCAAGATCGAAATTGCAAAAGGGTTTTAATGATTAGCGGGCTTATTGACTTATTACGGAATGCGTCCACTGTGTCATCTATTGCAGGTGGTAGAGTACATGCAAATAAAGCGCCGCAAAATTCAGCCTTGCCATACATTATCGTCACGCAAATTAGTTCAGAAGAGAACCAAACACTTGACGGAAACGTTGGCGTCCGAGCTGTTGATTTCGACATTGACTGTAAGGCAGAACGAAGCGTAACGGCGAACAACTTAGGAAACGCCGTCAGGATATACATTCAAAACTATACGGGCACGGCAGGTACAGAAACGATTAAAGCCGTGAACCTTAACGATCAGTCCTCACAATATGAATCACCGGAAGATGGTTCTGATCGTGGGGTTTATGTATCGATCATCGATGCAACCATCCACTACGAACCAATCTAAGGATTAGAATTATGGCTAAGATCGTAAGCAAAGGTGCAGTTATCAAACAGGATATTGCCTCTACCCTAACGGCAATTGCACAGTGCGAAAGTTTTGGAAGTTCTGGCGCTGGCAGTGAATCTGTGAAATGTTCAACGCTGGATACAACTGGCAATGGTCATGAATATATTGCGACAGGATGGGCGGAAGGTGGAACGTTCGATGTAACGTTACAATATGATTCTGAGTTGGCAGGTCATCAGAGCTTAACAGACGACATTACCACGCCAGCAGAGCGCGATTATAGCGTGACGCTAACTGGTGGTACTGAAATGACGTTTACAGCAGCGCATATCGAATTCGGTTTCACTGGCACGATCGACGACATTGTGAAGGCTGACATTAGCCTGAAACTTGATCAGCTCATTGCTTACACAACGTAAGGGGTTTAAGTGAAAGCCAAGCTAATAGTAGATTGCCAGGTAACGCCAGGTGCTGACGCACTAGCTGACGTTGTTGTGAAAGATGACGGTAAACGTTGGTACCTGGCAGGGGCTGTCATTGAACACGAACGGGCGCACAGGCTTGTCCAGATGGGCGTTGCAGAACCTGCGGACGCGGAATGTACGTTGGCCTGTTGTATGACGACGGAACAAATGAAGAAGGCGCAGCTACATCAGGAAATGGTTGCAAAAGGTATTCTTATTGAGGATTACCAGCGATACCTCGACGGTGAAATTCTGGGGTATGACGAAGACGGCAACGATATTCCTGGACCGCATTGGCCTGAAGCAGAAGACGAAGACGAAGACGAACCCGATTACCTAATCGAAGAGGACGACTGTGATGAGCAACCTTAGAAAGAAGATGCACGAACCGATTCCGATACCTATCAAGAAAATAACACTTCCAGAATTTGGTTGTGATGTTTTCTGCCACGGCATGACAGCACGGGATAAGACCAGGCACGAAGCCGGTCTAATGAAAAAAGATTGGTCGGGCATTGATAGAGAAAAGGCACTTAGCCAAAAGGAACGAATCGTTGCATGGTGTTTGCGTGATGATCAGGGCGCACGGGTGTTTAGCAACGAGGACATTAAACTTCTCGGGCAATGGCCTGCATCGTTATTGAATCGCGTGTATGACGTATGTAACGAATTGTGTGGCGGTGATACCGATGACGTGGACGAAGACGCAGTAAAAAACTTGCAAGAAACCAGCGACGAATGACAGCTCTGCGCCTTGCAGAACATGTTGCTGGTACGGTGAACGTTGACGCAATGTTAGAAACAATGTCACCGGATGAATTTAATGAATGGTGTATCAAGGATGCGATTGAACCGATCGGTTATCACAATCAAATGCTGGGACTCATTGCGTGGTTCCTTCATTCATATTTAGCGGGCGACGAATCAGTGCCATCAGAACATTTCATGCCGTGGTTAAGATATGCGGATAAACCTAAGCACAGCGCTAAGGCGGCGAGGGACGCCCTGGCACTTATTGCAGCACAGGCGCAACGATAATGGCTAGCAGCTTGGGCGACATGGTCGTCAATCTTAAAGCTAATACAGCACAATTCTCGAAGAAAATTGTTTCGGCTGGTGGGGATGTAAAGAACTTCGCAAAAAAAGCGAAAGGATCTTTCGCTGGCCTTGCGGGTGCTGCTAACCCTATCGGTCTTGCTATTGCTGCAGTTGCTACTGTTGTTGCTATTGCCGGCGCTGCTATTAACGCCTTCGTGGGAAAAATTAAAGAACTGGATCAGGTAGCGCATCAGATAAAACGTACCGGATTAGGTGCAAAGGAGTTAGCAGGGTTTACGCTAGCGGCAGAAATGGGCGGCAGTAGTGCGGCTGTAGCATCGAAAGCGATTGATAAATTCACTCGCAATATGGGCACGGCTGGAGACGAAACAAGTAAGACCGCTAAAACATTCAAGATGATGGGTGTTGATTCACAAAAACTTGCAACGCTTACGCCGAACCAGCAACTTAGGGAAACAGTAAAAGCCATATCTGCATTGCCGACAGCAGCATTAAGGGCACACGCTGCGTTTTCGTTATTCGGTAAAGGTAGCGCTTCTCTAGTTGAAGTATTAAGCGGCGGCACAGGCGAGCTAGATGCGTTCAACGATCAAGCGGATGCAATGGGGCTGGCATTATCCGGGGACCAACTACAGGCCGTTGAGGATGTTGACGATGCGATGACAATGCTGGGAATGTCGTTTAGTGGTGCTGCTGGTCAAATCACTGCAAATCTATCACCGGCGTTCCTTAGCTTTATTGAATTGTTGACTGATTTTACGACGGAAGCCGCCGTCACATCTAAATGGATGGGGCAATTATTTAACGTAGGCGGTAAGCACACGGGGTTGACACGAGAAGAGGCGTTAGCCAAACGTGACGCCATTGTTGCTTCCGGGAAATTCCCCGGCGGTTCAAGGAGTAGCGAATTCGGTAACGATTCGGCTGGCGCAGGTGATTTAGGAACAACACCCGATGAGATAATGAGGATCATTAAAGAAACGGAAAAATTCACCGATGCCATAAAGCAGGCAAAGATTGAGGGCGATATTCTATCGGGCAAAATGACAGAAATAGACGCCACGATTCAGAAGTTTGCAGAGGCTGGAGTTGATCCTAGCATTCTAGGCCAACTGAGAATTCAGCTACAAATCAACAAAGCAATTGAGTTAGGAAACAAGGCACGTAAGGACGCTGACCGTGACGCTGACCGTGCATTGAAAAAACGTAAACGTGATAACGATCGCATTGCCAAAGACAACGAAAGAAAAACTAAAGGGAAAGAAGAGTTCCTTTTTAACGAGCAAGTTCAAAAAGCACGGGACACAGTTAATAAGCTAAAAGAGAAAGGAAATAAAAGCCCAGGGTTTGCAGGCATTGCAGGAAGAGGCAGCAGCGAGGCGTTGGAGATCATTAAGCGTAGCCGTGGACCGGGCAAGGAATTATTGAAGGAACAGAAACTTGCAAATCTAACATTAAAGGCACTACTGGCAGAAGCACGGGCAAAGAAGCTGGCACAGTTTGATTTACAGGTACCAATCTAATGGCAGTGACAGGCGTAGCGAATGAAGATCACCGTGCACGTTCCCAGAAATATAATGGGACGCAGTGGACGGCTACCCGTGCCTTTAGGGTTCAGACAACGTTAAGGGCTGATGATGCGGATACGGTAAGCGGTGCGTCAGGTTTACCGGCAGAGGGTGCAGCACACCCTAACCCAATCAGCGCAGCAATGTACGCGAAGGAAATATCGTACGCACCGTATGAATCCGAAACAGCACAGATGTGGTTGGTTACCGTCAACTACACAAGCGAACGACAATTAAACCCCACCGACCCTACACTTGACGAAATCCTAATATCGGTCACAGGTGAGATTTATCAGAAGCGAGTGCAGAAAGATCGCAACGGTGATGCAGTTTTAAACTCTGCTGGTGATCCATTTCTTGATCCGCCGGCAACTCGTGACGACGCACATTTGATATTTAGGATTCGCGCTAATTATTTAACTGCACCATCTTGGTTCCTGTCACATAGAAACGCCGTAAACATTGCACCTATAACAATTGACGGCTTGGCGATTGGGACAGGACTGGCGAAGGTACAGCGAATTGAAGCCAGTGAACCAAAAAAACGAGGTACGATACAATACCGTGAAGTCACACTAGAAGTTCACGTACACGAAGACGGTTGGAAACTCGACACGCTTGATTCAGGGTTACGTGAAAAAATCGCCGGGGAATCGAAACATATCATTAATGAAATCGACAAAGAAGAAATCACCGAATCAGTAGCATTAGATGGTGCGGGCCGGCGGCTAGCTGATCCAACGCCATTCAATTCGATATTCTTAGATTTTGACACATATCCGGAAGTGGACTTTTCCGTGCTGCCGGGCGTATCTTAAGAAGGCAAACAAATGGGCAAAATAACAGAAGCCATGCGATTCGGCGCTGTAACGTGCGATGCGTTTAATACAACCGTGGCGAGTGTCACAAACGCTATGTGTTCGTCAGCAATGGAGCTGGCACGCACTAAGCTGGCACAGGAAACGTTGGCGTCTTATATGATTCCATTAACTAGCTTTCGTGTCCACGATGCCGTTCAGACTTTGTTGCCTAGTGCTGGCGCTAATGACGACCTGGGACTTGTAACGGGAACGCTAGGAACCGAAACGTCACACTTAAGCGCAAACGACTTAGGCGCTGCTGGTGCAACGACTAGATATGCACGGGCAATGGTTCAACTGCCGCCTGAATATGACGACGCAGAAACGGTAAACTTAAGAGTGTCAGCAGCTTGTCAGACAGCAGTGTCGGATACGACTTGCACTGTAGATTTCCAGGCATATTCTGCCGATGACGACTTAACGGTCTCTGCTGATTTGGTTACGACTGCAGCCACTTCTATGAACTCAGTGACTTTTGCGAATTATGATTTCGTAGTAACGGCCACTAGTCTAGTGGCTGGTACATGGCTAGACATTCGGGTGGCCATGACCTGCAACGACGCTGCAACTGCCGTGGTTGAACCCACGATTGCTTCCGTGTATTTGCTGTGCGATATCCGGGGTTAAGAAATGGCAAACCCTGTAATACCTAGTGCTGAATTCAACGATCAAATTAAACGTGTTGTTCGTGATGCGCTACGGGAAAACAGGCTGATACAACCATCAAAAGGTGGGCACACCACTAAGCGAATTAGGCGGCATCAGGGCGTTTTGCTGGATGACGTGGCAGGCTCGACAGATCCACTGGCCACTCCAAACTACGGCACTGTTCGAGTGGTTAAACAGGTTCCGGGGTCAGCAACGCTGGCTGTCACAAGCCTGTGCATTGAAGTGGCCTACAGATTCACGGTGCCGGATCTGGAAGCAGGTAGTTTTTGCAAAATTGAATTCATCGATGGTGAGTGGTCATTCTATGCGGTCGACTGTGAAGATTCAGGCTTGCCAACTACGGAGTGTGCATAATGTGGCCGGTTTGCTGCTGTTGCGATGAATGTAACCATGACCAAATCGACAATGAGTGCTGCAGATGCGTGCCTAAAGAGATTTGCTACACATTCCAGCCAGATGATGAATTTGCAGATCCGACGGTGCATGTTTTCGGTCATTCCGTTGACGGCCATTACTCGCCCATTCAAATACGGGTAAGTCCGACGCAAATCTGGATCGGGCTGGAACTGGAGAAAAATGTTTCGGGTGACTGTGTGTGGCGAGTCTGGACAGCGGACAACTCAGAGGGTACGTCACCCAGTCAGGAACACGAGACGCTCACATCAGGCACGAATGTGGGGTGCCTGACAGAGTCGACTGATGAAATTAATATCAGTCCCTGGACGCACCTAGGTGTAACTGGTGACTTGCGGCTGCATCCCAGATTGCATGTGCTAATTCCCAAAGTGGACGGGGTTCCAATTTGTACTAATTGCGACTGTTTCGAGGAATGCCTGTGTCTCAAATACACAGTGAGGTATCCGGGAGGAGATGAATCCAGTGACAACGTGCAGGCCGCTCGTGTCTGTTGGAATCCTGACGTGGGCAGTTTCGGCGGATGGGAATTCGCGTTCCCCGGTTCAGATTGCATGCCAGCACAGACGGTGACACTGGAGCTTAAAGACGACGGCACCGGTAGCTGTGAGATGGTGCTCACGGACGAAGACAACTTCACGCAGTCATCCACTACATCTGGAACAACAGCGTGCGCGACTGGGTTTAGTGGGTTGGCGTGGTATTACAACCCGTCAGATCCAACCATTCTTGAAATACGATATGCGATAGAGGACGGGGCATGTGAGCACGGGTGCGATACACCATGCTGTCAGTATCTTCCTGATGAACTTAACGCACTAATCGAACTCAACGCCAACGATCCTGGATACATTCTCAATGGACCGATCAATTTGACGCTGACCAGAGACGATTGCAACGAAGAGGTTTATTCGGGATCTGCAACAAATCTTATTGAGTGGGATTGCGAGGACGATTTAGGAGCACCGAACGCAGGGTATGGCGACGTAAGTATAACGATACGGTGCAGAGGAAACGGAGCCAATGGCGCTAAAGAGTGCCAATACAATCATGTAGAGGATGAGTGTGCATGTGACTGCGATCCAACGGATGATCCACCGGGAATAGGATGCTGGTTAATAACCTTCATTTCGTTTTCAGATTTCGATTGCTACAACCCGGCAGATTGCACTAACCCTGGACCTGGCGATCGCAATAACCAGCCGAGTAGGTGCGGAGACGGCTACGTGTCGACGTGTGATCCAGTGTATTTGACGTTTTTTGTCCCGGTTGGAGGATTTTCAAACTGTCTCGACGGGTGGAAAATCACAGTTACGGAGTAAACACATGGCCTGTGAAGGATGTACCGAAGATCGCTGCAAGCGGAGAGATGTCACTTTCGTTCCGCATCACGCGATGCTGTGTTCTACGAGAAAGTCGTACGCTAAGATTTTGGATAAAGTCCACGGAGTAAAGAACGAGGAGGTTATCCCTGACTCGTACGACCCGGAGAAGGACCAGGATGCTGCAGTTTATCGTCAGCGCCGTGTCGTTAGGAGAAAGAAAAAAGGTTGTGCCGGCAGGAAAAGTCGCACGGAAAAAAACAAAACGAACGAACGGAGAGGATTGGGCGACGTTATTGAATCGGCGTTATCATCGATCGGAGTCACGGAGTCACGAGTGGAATCGTGGCTGGGCAGGCCGTGTAACTGCAAAGAACGCAGAGAAAAGCTGAACAAGCTCTCAAAGTGGGCCAGTCAGGTTTTGACCTCCACCACAAAAGACGCGGAGTCACACGGTGACAGTTTTGATAGGATAGTTGGATAGTGAACATCGCAGCGAGGGTGCTGGGAATCAGGAAAAAACGAAACTGTGGGTGCGGGAAGCGACGTGCTAGACTCAATCGAATCATTCCTTTTTCTGGACTAACCAATGAACATCAGTAGTCTCAAGATCCTCCTAGAGGGGACGCACCCCACAACAGGCTTGCCGTTCGACGCCGATTCGCAAATTGCGTCGGATCAGATGAACGCCGAGAACGTAGATAGACTGGTTCCGCTATTGAGCACGGGATTGCTGGCGTGGTCAGCGGGATCGTCAGCGGGAGACCGCCCGAGGATACTAAAAATAAAGGAAGGAGCAGCGAGCCACGCTAGTGAATCGGTGCAGGCAATCGCTACCGCAGCAGACATAATGATCCAGCGGGAAAACACAGTACTGGATTTGAATCTTCCGGATCGGGTTGCGATGGTCGACGCGCTTGTGTCTGGTGGGGTGCTGTCGGCAGCAGACAGCACCAGCCTGTACGAATTGGCTACGGAGACTATCTCATATGCTGAATTCAATAACCTTTCGTTCATTCACGCCGGACACGTTGAACAGGCACGACTCTAGTGGCTACTAATCTCGTAAAATTCACAGAACAAACGGCTATCGTCTGGGCCGACACGACAGATTATTCATCGACTGTTTCGGGGCTGGCTCGCACCGACCAGATTGACCTCACCAGTGTGTCAGCGGCAGCGGCGAGGCAGGGGGCCAAAAAGGATCTCGGTGCGACGCGCTGGCCGGAATACATGGTCAGTGTCGGCATTGAAATCGCGTCGTCTGCGGCGTCCGGTGAGACAATTGATTTCTATTGGGCAGGAAGCCCTAGTGCGACAGCGGGGAACGCTAACCCAGGAGGCACAAGCGGAGCTGACGCAGCGTACACAGGCACGGCTGGCGATGCACTGGCTGACAGTCTACATCAACTGCAATTCATTGGCAGTTTGGTAACGACAGCCGACAACACAACCGTGGTCCAGTACGGCAACGTGGGCGTCCTCAGTGGGTCGGCGATCCACCGTTACGGAATGCCGGTGGTTGTGAATAATTCCACCGGCGCTTTGATGTCGGACGCCGTTGAACAGTTTGTCGCATTGATTCCGATCGCTCCTGACGTACAGGCAGCAGCGTAATTCTAACAACGAAGGAAATCCCTCATGGCAACTTACGCCAGTTTGACAGATCAGGAAAAAGAAAATCTCGCCACTTATGATACGTTTCTTCGTGGGGTTCTTTCATCCCTGATGACGTTGCACAAAAATTCCGACCCAGCAATCTGGAGTCAATTCGCGATCGACAATATCGATACTGTGCTTGCATCGCTAGATGCCGGAGAAGTGATTCCGAATTCCACCAGTCTTGGTGCGGCGGTGGATCTCAATAAAGAAGAATTTCAGACGTTGCAGGCAATCATTCGTGGACTGGCAACAACCGCCGAAACGAATCTTTCCACACTGGTTAAAGCGGTGGGAGTTAATGCGTAATGGGCACACCCACGCAATACTACGTCGACCCGTCACTGGGGAGTGATACCGGGGACGGAACTGTCGGTACGCCGTGGGGCAGAGCGTCTGGATCAGTCGTGCAGTATTCGCTGGATACAATCACGCAGGACACGACGAACGGTGATCAGATAAACATCAAATCGGACCAGGCAGTCGGTGTAACAACTACCACTGATGATGTGCTCACCGCAGCGTTGACACTTGCCACGTACGGGAATCCCAACTTCAACTACCCATTGATTTTTAAGGGATATACAGCAAGTGAAGGAGACGGGGGGATAGGTGGTATCAGCGGTGACGGTTCATATTCGATCATGTCGAATTCGAATAGTTGGATGGTGATTGATCACCTGCATCTGCACAACTCAGGATCGGCGGCGGTCATCTCTATTGGTACGAACAACACCCTCCATGCTAGCGAGATTGATAATACGACCGGCAATGGTGTCGCCGTCTCAAATGGTGGATTCGTTTCGCACTGTCACATTCACAACTGTGGTGGTGTAGGAATCACAGCCGGTTCCGGTTCCGCGATCATGAATAACTACCTCGTGAACGGAACAAATGATTTCTCGGGCGCTATGTCGTTTTCGGGCACTGCTGGAGGGACTGTGTCCGGAAACATCATGTCTCTCGACGGTAGTTCGAATGGGATTGCTGCGCAGACTACCGGATGGAGAATGCGTTCAAATTCAATTCTGTCGAATGGTGGAACCGGCACCGGGATTAAACTGTCTAATGGCTTGCCGTATGTTTTAACTGACAACCTGATCGAGGGATTCAGTGGCGTTGGTGGAAAGGGTGTCGATTTGGGTGGCGGTGCGGTGACTGTATTTCTTTATGGTCACAACGCCTTGTATAACAACGCGACCGACTACAGTGGTTCCATCGAAAACTGGCTGCCTGTTGGCGACAATGAATCCTTGGGAGCATCACCATTCGCCAAATCCGGTGCTGACACGTTTGCGAATAGATTCGTATATTTCGCTCCCGTAGATACCGGCAATGTCCACGGGGGCGCTTATGTCGGTGCTTGATAAAGGAGCGGTTCAGCACCTTGACTCAAACTCTGCAGGCCGGGACAAAGGTGCAGTTGAAGCCAGCGTAGTTGCAGCAGCAGCAGCAACATCCGTTGGTTGGACCCGCAGTCTCACTCCATCACCTGTTCGCCCGTCATACAAAAGCGGCTTTGCACGGTCGGCGGCTGAGAGTGCTTATCCGGGGTTGTGGAAGGGGATGGCTGGTGCGTGGGTGCCGGCGTTGGGCAACACTGGTGATACCCTGCATGATGTGACAGGTCGCAATCACGGTACGCTCACTAACATGGATCCGGGCACTGATTGGGTGTTATCAGAGCATGGGCCGGTACTGGATTTTGACGGATCAAATGATGCAGTAGTGTGCGGCAGCGAAAGTTACACACTGACTCCGCCGTACTCACTCTTTGCGTTTGCGAAACAACCATCACATGGCGTAGATGTTATTGTTTCGATCGGCAGTTCATTGCTGGCAGATGTCAGTGACAGCGATTTTCGCTGGCAGGTAAATGATAGCTCAGGCCAGAGCGTCAAGACGACTGTTGCCAGAGCAGTGAACGAATGGCATGGATACGGAGTGTCGTGTACTAGCATCGCCGCTGGTGGCACGAAGTTGTATGTCGATGGTGCGGATGTAGGCGATGATGGTACTACGGGAAATGCGGCAGCGGGGTCGATAAATATAGGCCGACAGGCGTCACCAGTCCGGCGTACGTGGTTAGGTCAAATCGGCCCAGTGTATCTGTGGTCGAGGGCACTATCACACCACGAGCAAATACAACTCCACCGCGACCCGTTAGCACCCTTCCGCCAACGCCGATTCACACCGACAATCTCCGGGGCAGCAGCACCACCTGCTGGCTGGCAACCGTACTGGGCACCACGAATGACACAACGAATCATCGGTTCAGGAGTCAGATAAATGTATGCTAGAAACCACGCCACGCCGGAAACAATCGCCATTGGTCCTGTCGTACAAATCAGTGACGGGGCTGTACAGACCACGGGTTGCACTGTACGGATCATTCCCGATGGCGTGGCTGAAGGTGACGGTGGTGGCACAACCGCATACAGTACGGATGGTGTGGTCCTTTACACGCCGACGCAAGCTGAAACCAACTACACGTCCTTCCTGTTAATCGCAAAGAAAACAGGCTGCATTCCTGCGTCCATAACAGTTGTTACGACAGCGTCAGCGACGAACGGCAATGTGGTGTTGTCAGGAGAGACGCATACCAGCGCGGTGATACCGACGGTGACGACGAATACGGACATGCGAGGCACGGACTCGGCAGCCCTTGCGTCAGAGGTAACATCGGCTCGGATGGCGACACTTACAGATTGGATCGACGGTGGCAGGCTGGACCTGTTGCTGGATGCGATTCCAACAACAGCAATGAGAGGCACCGATTCAGCCGCGTTGGCCTCAGTGGCAACGGAAGCTCGACTTGCGGAATTAGACGCGGCAAACCTGCCTGCGGACATCGCTGCAATCCCCACGACTGCAATGCGTGGCACCGACAGCGCTGCATTAGCGAGCGTGGCGACTGAAGCGAGACTGGCGGAGTTGGACGCGGGGAACTTGCCGACGGATATCGCGGCAATACCAACAACGGCAATGCGAGGTACGGACTCAGCCGCGCTTGCCTCAGAAGTAACATCGGCACGCATGGCGACACTCACAGATTGGATCGACGGCGGGCGATTGGATCTTCTGTTAGACGCGATTCCGACAACAGCAATGCGGGGCACCGATTCTGCGGCAACGGCAACAAGTCTGGCTGCAGTGTCTACCACCATTGGGTCTGCAGGGGCGGGACTAACCGAGGCTGGCGGGACAGGCGACCATCTCACCGCCATGCCATGGAATGCAGCGTGGGACGCTGAGGTCGAGAGTGAGGTCAACGATGCGATTGACACAGCGATTAGCGAACTGGGTGTTGGTGCCCCAACGGCAACGCCGACGATTAGAACCGGAATGATGCTGATGTACATGTCGCTGCGAAATAAATCCGTCACCCAGACCTCAGGCACAGACGCACTGGAAGTGTACAACGACGCAGGCACGATTATCGCGAAGAAGTTGCTAACGGACGACGGTTCCGATTACACAGCCGCAGAAATGGTGAGCGGATAAAATGGCAATCGACACAGCCGCAAAACGAGCAAGTGCAATGGGCGTCGGCTGCCCGTGGTTGCCGCTTGTTCAGCCCGACGCAAGCAAGCCCGAGGCATGGCGTGCTTCAGCGGCGTTCGCTTATGGTGGTAACGCTTTGATTGCGGTGGACGGCTCGCCAGTGGACGGATGGGATTCACCATTCAGAACACGACAATGGCAGGTAGCTTCAGAAATACACTTTTGGGACGCGCCGTTTAACGGCCATTAATGGGAAGCCCCGGAATAAGGATCTAAGAAATGTCATGCCCACAATCAGCCGACGAAGTCTGCCGACACATTCAGGCCAACAATACTTATTATGTTAATTTAGAATACATGCTGGCGTCTGGCGTAACGGTCTCCAGTGCCACGCTAGCATCAACCGATTCAACAATGACGCTAAGTGCCGCAACTGTACTCGCAAGCGATACATCGGTTCCCTGGAAGCTCGACAATGGTGAGGTTGTGTATAAGACAATCAAAGCCAATCAGGGTATTAGCTTTACGATTAACGCTGGGGCATTCGGTAAGGCTACGATTACAGTTGTAGCAACTTTATCGAACTCTGATATTGATGCTGTGGGTTGTACCGTTTTAACAGGTGGCGAAGCAGCCTAATGTATAAAGACATTATAAGAGTGCTGTTTATTGAGGATTCGCGGGCTGAAGCATTAGCAATGTCCACTTCATTGGCTGAATATGGAATTGTTACCAGCCATTACACTGGAATTGCAGAAGTATTGTTTCCTGAAAACTCAATGGCGGCGTTGCTCGACTTAAACTTAAATGCGACCAGTGGCGTTGACACTTTATTATCATTCCAGCGACGGTTTCCACATATGCCGGTTGTGATTGTCACGGAGATTGATAATCCACATATCTTATCTACTGCTCGAAAGATGGGTGTTCATAGTTGCCACTGCAAGGCAGTGAATAACAGTACAGAGCTATCGGAAACTGTGGCGGTCGCCTTGCGTGATGCTGTAAACTCAACACATGCAAAACAGATTTGCGTCATCGATGCAACAATAGAAACGATTCGCAGCCATGCCAGTTTACTCCGCAGTGATTCTAATGCTGACGCTGGCTGAATCGTCACCGCTCCCTTTTAGTGTATTCGACAAAGGTGTAACGGTAGCCGTCCTGACTGGTGCAGCATGGGCTGGTGTGATATTGGTGCGGCGCTGGTTGAAGGCAATGGACTCGCAAGAGATACGCGACAGAGCGCACCTTGAGGAGATCAAAACATTGCAGGCCGATTGCCACACCGAGCAAATGAAATTGCAGAAGGAACGCATTGAACGCGATGAGCGCGATAGCGTAATTCTGGAGGCAATCAGCCAAAGCCTAAACGTTATAAAAACTGAGTTGTCACACAATCAAAACCGTGACCGCTAGACGTCCAGCCCTAACGCTTTCGCAGCCGAGTCAATTAAGTCTGACGACAGTTGTTTACCCGGCCCGCACCTAAGCACTGCAGGGTTACGGTTAGCCTCCACGATCTGGCATTGTGCAATCAGTTTGCCTAAGTCCGGGAACGGATCTATTGACAGCCCCAATTGCAACACTGCCCTGTTGACTGTCTCAACTGGGAAGCAATTCAGGACTGCAATCCAACAACGCGCTTCCGACGGCGTGAATGCCGCTTGCTTCTTCATTAAACACAAATGTGCCAGGGCATTCGCTAAGGCCGACGGCTTCTGCGAGGCTTGTGATGCTACTGAGTTGCGAGGTTTCGTGCTTTGTAACTGCCTGACGGTTGTCATATTTACCTTCAATAATTTTGTCCACGGAATCAGGACGGCAGAAGAATTCCATATCAATGCGCCAGCCCCTATCGTTTTGTCCTCTCAGGAAATTAGATTGTGACGCGCGAAGGATTGCCGTTCTCCAATTGTCTCGCCAGAATGGAACTTGCCAGCGTAATTTTAGTGAATGCCTGCGGCTGACCGTTAGACGATTGCTGCAATCTAAATATAAGTTGAAATACGCTAAGATCTCTTCGCACGGGCATGGATTCTTCTCAATGGGCGGGGGGTTATCGTTGTCTTTAATCGCGTCCTGTCTAATCATCCCCGAAGCTATCATGGCGGCAATCATTACTGGCCAATCAACTTTGCTTGTGTCGTATTGCAAGCCGGGATGTCCTGCCCACTGTTTCCATTTCGGCATTATTGGTTTCCTTTGGGGTTAGTTAGTGAACACTAAAGACAATTCATCTTTATATTCAATTTTCATATCACGTTCATTTGCAAGTTCTATTTCATGTTTCACCCCTACTGATTCGTCCCATCCATCTAAACACAGAATGTGCAACTCAGAACAATAATTCATCATGTTTTCATCATGAGAATGCCAGAACTCCCAGTTAGTAGGCAATTCGCCGTAGGTAGCGATTGGATGACTGTGTGAGATTGGGCTGTAAACATAACGTCCCATGTTCATTAGAATAGCTGCGTATCGGCTAACTTCCCTGAACCGGAATTCCCTAACTTCTGGATCGCTATGTGAATATGGCGTGGCTAAGTAAATCAAAATAGCACCTCCTGACGAGCGGATAATTGTTGAGAACATGCGTTAGCAAGGTTCGATTCGGCAGCTTTGTAATACTCCTGTTTTAATTCGCATCCGTAAAATCTTCGGGGATCATCGATTCGCTTACTTGTTTTGCTTGATTTGCCACCAAGGGACACGTACCCCTCACTGCCTATGCCCGTGAACGGACTGAATACAAGCTCGCCGGGGTTAGTGTAGAGAAGGACACATCTTCTAATGACCTCAAGTTGCAACGGGCATATATGCCGCGTGTCATCATCAGACCGGGCTGCTTTGGTGTTGAGCGTGTCCGTCTCATAAACATCATCCCAGCATCCTTCCGCCCAAGCGACCCAGTCATTTCTACTGACTTGCATTTTGCTATTGATGGGTTTTTTATTTTCTCCCGGTTTACGGAACTTGATCAAGTAATCCTGAAGCGTGCCACGTTGCGCCGCCCGGTCTGATTCTAGTCCTGAAAACTGCAACTCGCGTGAACGAGTTCGTATCGCCTGTGATTGGGGATTCTTTCGCACGGACCAATCATATTCATAGATCAGACCAGCCCGCTCACCGAGCCGGATACTTGTTCCCCTGAAATCACAAAGACCAACCCCGCCTGACCGCTTCATTCGTGGTATTTGTGCAACGTGAACAATGGCCGCACGACCGGGTTTCAATACTCGATATAATCCGTTGAACATGAAAGATAAATGTACGGAAGCCTCACCGCTCATTGAGTCCACATTGCCAATGTCAGATTCGCTATCTGTATAAGCATAAAGCGATGGGAATGGTGGTGAGAAAATCGAGAAATCAACAGACGATTCCGGCATGCCTTCTATCATGTGTGGAATACAATCGCCGTGGTGTATTTTGTATTGTTCGTCATGGTCAAGAATCATAAATGCCTCTGAATTCCTTGAATAACGTTTCCTGTTGCTCTGTGTCCTCTTCTACTCTCTTTGCTTTACTCAACACATTATCAATGAATGGCATCTCCAGTTCAGTGACAGGTATATGAACATTTAAAGGATTGGTTGATCCGATACGATTTGACCGCTTCACCGCTTGATAAAATTCCTCATATGAATCCTTGATGCCACTAAATATCTGCCGAGTTGCAATCTGCAGGTTGAGTCCAAAACCAAGGATCTTAGGTTTAGTTATCAGAATGCGAGCATCTCCAGATTGAAACATATCAATTGCTTTTTCGCGGGCTGATTCCTTCGTGGCACCAGACACGCTGACAGCATCCGGAAATGTCTTTTCCATTTGATCCTGTTCATCGTTGTAATGGCACCAGATGATTGTTGATTCTCCCGGCCAGCTATCAATCATTGCCTTAATTGCAGATGGTTTATTTGTGGGTATTCCGTTTTTACCTTTAGCAATCTGAGATAACTTTCCCCTCATGCCAATGCCGCCAATGTTGGCTGTTATCAAATTACCTGTTAGTTGTTGAGCAGCTAATCGTTGCTCGTCTGTTAAATCAATCTCGCAGATATGGATGTGAATTGGTGGAGTTATGCCGACGTTGTCCTTCCATCCATAAGTGGCAGGGTTATTCAGGAAGATTGCCCAATCCGATAATGATCTATAAAACGGCTTCAATGCGTGTGGTTTCAACTCCCATCTATTGTCTGTTTGCCCTCGATTAACAAAATATGAAGCCAGGAATTCATTGACAGTCTTTGCGCGATCTAGGAACACGGCATGGTTTGCGAATTCAATCCTGTCATTAGGAGCCGGTGTGCCCGTGCAACACAACTTCCATTCAAGTCCCCTGCCTAATTCAATCAACCGCGTTCCCCATGCGCCGTAGTGCGATTTCAACATGGACGATTCATCTAAGACAATTCCACCAAGGCAATCAGACGTTAGCCCCTCACGGATCGCTTCGTAGTTCGTCACGCCGATTTGTGCGTCGTCCAAGTCGTCGCCGTTGAGCCAGTCCTGCAATGCGGCTGATGTAACACGTCCAATGCTGAGATCCGGGAACCATCGAGCGGCTTCTGCGATTGTCTGCCGCACTACCATCAGCGGCGAAACTATTAGGATACGCTTGCCGGTTGCCCGTGCTGCGTGCTTAGCAAACTCCAATAGAATCATCGTCTTGCCGAGTCCGCAATCAGCGAATACTGCATACTTCCGTTTGTTAATCGCAGTCTCAGCAATATCATGCTGATAATCGAAATGATCATCAATTGGTTCAAACGGTACGTCAGAAGCAATCTCTGGTTTTAACCCTAGACGCTCCGCATATTCGTCTGGAACATCCGCTGCTGTGCCAACAAATCTATACAGAGGGCATCCGCGAACTAACAGGAACCGCCTATAGTCATCAACGCTGCGTGTATCAAAATGGATTCGCATCAGTTTAGATTCTCGCGTTGTAAATAACCCGGCAGCGGGAATGCCTTCGGGCGCGTCCGTCAAGACTACCCTACCATGCAACAACAAGCTGCATGATCCGCTGCCGGGTGTTTCATGTCCTAAGTTTTATGCGGCCATTCCATGTCTTTGTTTTCTATTGTCTTGCACTTATTTTCAGCAGCGTCCACAACTTCCGCCCACCAATTTAACGTTAGGTGTTCAAATGGCGGAAGCAATGGAAGCGATCTGGCCTTAGCTCGTGCCAGCTCCTCTCTGGTTTTCTTGCTACCCTTAGAACGGCGTACCATTACCCTCTTCCTGCGCACTCTTAATACGAACGCCACAGACTCGCTTACCGTTCAGATAAACGTTTTCATCAACCCACAAGCACACCTTCTTAGAAATCCAATCGTTGGTTTCCGTGCCAAACATTGACGACATTGTTTCGGCGTTCGTCTTGTTTAATCCGAGTTGCTTACTTTGGTCACGGAAACTTAGAACCAATTGCTTTCGTTTTTCCTCTCCCATTTCGTGGACGGTACAACCCTCAACCGTGACATTAGTGTCCCCCTGTAAGTGCTCTGACTTAAGCCAGTCCCCGCCATAAATATCATTCACGTTCATTGCTTAAACCTTTACTGGTGCGCCGTGGTGAGTAATAGAATCGTTTTTGATATCCCACGGCATGACATCAAATTCGGTTGGTTGATCATATCCCAGCGGTGGCTTACCGGATTTTATCCGTGCCACGATCCTCAAAGCTTCCTTGTATTGTTGGCGTCCTCTCAGCATCAGCCTATTGGAAACGGGGGCACATATTACCCCATGAGGCGCGTCTGACTCAACGGCAGAAAACCAAAACTTCCGGTGCTCGCCAGTCAGTAAACTCCAACCGTCCGTATAAAACGCTGCTTGCCTGTCGTATCCATAGCTGCGAATACTTTTCTCAAATTGGCTGGCATCGCGTGTGGTCTTAAGATCGGCTAGTAAATGTTCCGTGACTTTATCAATGCGTGCCTTGCATCGTAGTCCAGTCTCTGGATCGTCCCACGCGATCGAAACCTCAGCGTGCCCTTTGGCGGAAAACAATTCCCTGCTGCGCTGTTCGTTCCACAGAGCGTCTAGCACGCCCATCAACTTAATATGCTCTGCCGTGGTAATTACCTCGACGCCTTCGTCTAGCGTGGCCTTCCAATTCTCCAGACGTGAAGCATATTCCGTCGTTGACTTTGGCTTCTTTGCCGGTGCGCCTTTGACCTTAATTCCTTGCGTTAATTGCTCCGGAACAATCGCGTAACTTGCCAGTACGCTTGCAGGTTCCAGCCGTCCCTCGTGTGCTAATCGCCCAAACCTAAACGCTGATGAGTCTTCGCGCTCAACTGTTTGATTGTAGACGTAATGCAAATCTGATTTCAGTGCCGGGCCGAGGCTGCCGTTATTAACAGCACGCCATTTCTTGTAGTCGTCAAATGACAATCCGTAGTAAATACCGGGTTCAGGCGCGTCAAGTTCTTCTGTCCTCATTTCGTCCTCTCTCTCAGGTTCAACTCAGTCTTTCAATACTTCCCAACGGGCGAACTCTGCAATCAGCATACTGTCAGCAATCTGGTGAGTTATTGTACGATCCGGCCACAGCCCTTGTGCCATTTGTTTAGTGATGTTTTTATTTCCCTTCGTCATGCAACCAAGTCTGCCCTGCCAAACCTGTGGCGTAACGCTGGCGTATTCGATATTGCACGCAGCCAATAGCATCAGCGACTTACCGTAAGACGTCCCAAATTTAAAGACGCTACTAACGCCTTGTCCTGGCATCGAATGCACGTTTTCGATAACAGCGTATTGAATGTGATGCGATGCCATTTGCAGCCACGTAAAACAATCTCTGTCAGGTGCGCGATGATCCAGTATTGCCCATATAGCACCGTCAGAATCGAGCAATGTCATTGCACCGGATACACCGGGGTCAATACCCAAAAACAATCCGTTTGATTCTAATTCCATGTCGGTTTAGATTTCTGCCGGGTTCAGTCGTTGTTGTAATTTAAATAAAGAATGCGGCGACCGGGGCAGGCGTTCATGCCATTAACTCATTCAGCCCCGCTCTGGTATCCATTACACAAGCCAGCCGCAAAGGTACAGTAGTACGGAAATAGGCAACACAACAACGCATTGCGACAATAACGTGACGAGAATTATTTTCATAAGTTCACTCGTCATCGCGCCGCTCCTGTTGTTCTGTTATTTCAACACCACGCCTGCAATCACAGTACCAATGCACGCATTCGTTCTCCTTCGTTACTCCGTATCCAAACCCTCTGCAAATGCCAGTTGCTTCAATTCTCTCAATATCGACAACCCTAATTTAGTTTGACCGTCATGGTATGAATACATGAGCGTTCCCGTCATGTACGTATCACGCGAGCGAACAGCCTTATCATATTTTGCATGGAAGATTTCCAACGTTGCGTCCATGAGTTGTTCGCGTGTCTTCATTATTCAGGCCCTCCATTATTTGCCATGTAACCCAGAAGCAATATGCAATAACCGGCCAGGTCTCGGATTGTGTCCTCAATTGCCTCGTCAACTTTGCCCGCCTGACTTCTCTGTAGATTGTCAATTCGCGCGACCTTATCAGAGGCACGGCATAGCATTGCATCCCAGGCCGTCAGGTGCCCGGCTAACGCCGGTGTTTTATATGCCGAGCCTCCGTAGTCTGAATTCTTATCGAGGACCATAGCTACGATTCTGAGGCCCTCAGTGGCGATAGTCTTTTGATCGACATTACTGCCCTGCAATGCGTCGTCGATTGTGCGCTGTGAGATATTGACTTCAATTGACTGTTCCGGCGGCGTATCTCCCATCACAGCCCCACTTTCTTAAGCACATCGACAACCTGTTGTTGCTTCCGTTGCCCGCGATTATTCCATTGATCAAGCGACGGCTTGCCCACAAATTCCGGTTGTGATTGCAGCTTCGCAACGAGTCCTTGCAAATCCCATCCAGTTGCACGCGCTCGACATATCGCGCCCATCAAACTCCACTGCACGGCCTGTTCAGCATGTGGGTTACACGGCTGACCGTTTTGGTCTCGCGCATAATCATGTTTACACCAACCTGTTTCGATAAGCCGTGATGGGCGAGGGCTGAGTGATGGTGCCGTCAGTAAGTGTGCCAGGTAAACGTTGCGTGCCCGGAGTATCCGATTCTCCCTGGACAAATATGCCAACCGACGATGGTATCGCCTGTCGTGTTCGGTTTGTGTCATTGTCCTTTCACCTGCTTGTATCGATCTTCCACAATCTCGCGAGCAATCCGGATCAACTTTGACGGATGTTGTTTTTTCCAATGTCCCAGCTCCGTTGCTAATTCAATCACCATGTCCCCACGCATTTGCATTTCATATTTATGGCGTGTTGCGTCCGTCGATGTGATTGCCACCGTAAGCGGTTGTTCGTCATCCTTCAGGTGCTTGTTCATTGGCGTTACTTTCAATGTCAGAAAAACACAGTGCGCCCCAGCGGAAGGGGTAACTGACACGCACTGTGAGAATATCCGGGCCGTGATCATGCGAGGTGGTGCGTCCCACACAATCTTAAAAACGTGTCCCGGACTGACCGAAATCTAATGACGCGATCCGTGACGGTACAGGCCAAACATCGGGCTTTCCGGAAAGTTTTCAAAACTATTTCCGTCGGTAACCTAATCGCCACAAAATGCGGGCGACGTCGATGGCCTCTTGGCGCACGTATTCTTCGGATTGTCCCCAGTCTGCAGCGTGTCTGAGTTCGTGCAGAATCACCTCGAGTTCGCGCTCGCCAGTGATTTGAGAATCAATTCGGATCGTCTTAGCGGGGACGTGAGGGCCGTCACAATCACCGTGTGAACCATTGACCATGCGAACGAACGACAGCGTCCAGTACCTGCCAAGGATATTGATTCGCACGGCGGCCAGTCTTTTCTGTGGGTAAATCCGTATTGTACCGATACTTCTCGAATTCCAAAGAATCCACCCCAAAAGCGTGATCCGAACTCAGCAATCCTGCGTTTTAGCTAGTGTAAGAGACGAGAAAACTTAAAACCCTGAGAGGAAAACGAGACGATGACACATGAACAGGCCATTGAAGCCACCATCAACGCTACACCTTTCCACACATCCATTGGCGATCTGTTCGCCACATATTCCTTCATCATCGAAGACCTGGTTGTTGTAGCTGTCTACAACCGCCGCACAACGGCAACTACTTACTCGGTTGTGTGCACAACTGACAGCCTTTAATCAACCATCACCAACGCCCCGGAGAAATCCGGGGAATCTTTTCAGAATCCAACCCAAAAGCGTGATCCAACCTGCTGAACCCAACGTTTAACCTAGTGTAAGACACAAAAAACCTGAACAACGGAAAGCCGAAACAATGACCAGCACCACCATCATCAGCACCATCATCAACCAACTTGGTGGCGGACCTGCACTAAAGGCAATGATCAGCGCCAAGGACTTTGTCCGCGATGGGGAAAACAAAATTGCTTTCAAATTCTCCGGCTGCCGCAAAGCCAACTATTGCAGCGTTACGCTTGATCTTGGTTCAGATACCTACAGCGTCGAGCTGATCAAAATTGGCCGACTGAACAAAAAGACGTGGAAGTTTTCCGAAAACGTCACTCACAAAGAATTCACTGGGATTTATGGCGATCAGCTCAAGGAACTTTTTGAGCGGCACACGGGACTTTTGCTGAGTCTTTGAAAATCTTTTGGAATCCACCAAAGAAGCGTGATCCGAAGCCTGAAGTCCTGCGTTTAACCTAGTGTAAGACACAAAAACCCTGAACAACGAAAGACGAAACGATGAAAACTGAAATGGAACGACGCGAAAGAATGCTGAGAGAACTTGCAAGTGATCTGGCGGACCTGGTTGCAAACGGCGACATCACCGACATGGAAGCCAACGAATGGCACGCGGCCAAAGCTGACCAATGGGCAAACGGAGTTTAATCACAACACCAAATCCCCGGGGAAACCCGGGTTATTGAAAGCAAATAAAATGCGAGAGTGGGAATCTGACGGACAGATGAGAAACGCAAGAGACGCGCGACAGATGGTTGCTTGTGTTCTGGCGGAATGTTCTCCGAAGCGAGCAAATTGGCTGCTGAATCAGGCAGTTGGACACGGGCATCCACAAGAATGCTGCGACGTTTTTCTGCAAAGTCTGGGGAATCCAAAAGAATCCACCAAAGAAGCGTGATCCAACCTGCCGAACCCAACGTTTAACCTAGTGTAAGACACGAAAACCCTGAAACTGAGAGGCCGAAACAATGAAAACAAGCCCCGACCCTGTCGCTAACGCTCTTTTCCTCCAGCACGTTGCTATCTCACAGGCCATTGAGTTGCTTCAGAAACAACTGGACAACGTCGCAACACCCGAAAACGCAACATGGCGCGATGTCGGCGTGACAGCACACGCTCATGATTGTGCAAATCTCGTCATTGAAAGGCTTGCCTGATGAATCCAATTCAAAAAACGATCAATGATTACCTCAAATCCGGCAATCCATCACAGCATACCCTTCGTTGTTTCGTTGGAATGCTGGAAACCGGCGAAGCATGCCGATCGGACTTCGTTGAATGTGGCGGCCGGGTGTTGTGGTCTAAGGTGCAGCATAAGCAACTGGGAAATCTTTCAGAATCCACCAAAGAAGCGTGATCCAACCTCAGCAATCCAACGTTTAAGCTAGTGTAAGAGACGAAAACCCTGAACCCCTGAGAGGACAACGACGATGAGCACTTCTTTCAATGACTTTTGGAATAACAGCGACGTGCGAACCATTTGGATCGTAACGACGGGCATTCCGAGCGGTGTGACACTAACACACGACACTGACACAGATTTCGACGACGACTTCTGCGACTTGGCTGAGTTCACTCACGAGCAGGACTGGCTGGGCGAATTGGAAGGCGAAGTAATTGGGGACCAGTGGTGCTGGAACGGCGACGGACACCCGAAGTTCTTAACAAACAGCGTTTTGAACGTGAAAGTTCAGCGAGCATAATCACCAACGCCCCGGTTCGCCGGGGATTTCTTTTGGAATCCAACCCAAAAGCGTGATCCGAACTCAGCAATCCAACGTTTAACCTAGTGTAAGACAAAGAAAACCTGAACTGAGAGGACAGAGAGAATGGAAATCAGATTCAAAAAGAACTGCAAAGGCAAATTGTTCGCTCAAGTTTGGGACAGTTGCACGAGCCGTTTCAAGAACATTGGCATGGAAAAAGCTCAACTGCTGATCGCAACCGGGCAAGCTACAGAAACCAAAACTAATTGGTAAACCTTAGAACGAGGACAACGACGATGATCAATGAAGCAATCAAACCGGGCGACGTTTGGGCCAGCAGTTGGGGCTACGATCAAACAAACGTGGACTTTTACCGGGTTATCCGAACAACAAAGACAATGGTTGTGTTGGAAGCCATCGCCAAAACTGTCCGGGAAGACAAGAAACTTGCAATGCAGGGCACGGCGATGCCAGTGCTGGACAGTGGCACGGGACGGGAAGATTGCCGCCGCAAGGTTCACAGCTACGACGGAAGCCCCGTGATTGAAATAAATTCCTTCATCTGTGCAAGCCCGTGGGACGGCAGCCCGCAGCGCGTTAGCTGGTATTGCTGAGAATCCAACCGGAAAGCGTGATCCAACCTGCTGAATCCAACGTTTAACCTAGTGTAAGACACGAAAACCCTGAAACTGAGAGGCGAGACAATGAGCACACACGAACCACGAGTCAGCGGCACAATTGAAAACGGCTTTTACGCTTTGATTGTTCGCATCGACAGAGACGGAGAGGAAAACGTCATCAACGGATTCGCAAGGCATTATAAGACGCGCAAGGCTGGCGAACGTGCAGCAGCAAAATACATTGCGAAAATGGAAGCACTGCGAAACAGCTAATCTGGGAAATCCGAAAGAATCCAACCCAAAAGCGTGATCCGATCCGCTGAACCCAACGTTTAACCTAGTGTAAGACACGAAAACCCTGAACAACGAAAGACGAAGACAATGAAAATCACCTACAAAACATTTGAGCCATCACTGAACCGGACATTTGTCAACACGGGCACATTCCGCACAATGGAAGACTTTAGACTGTTTGCTTACAGCCTATTCAGCGGAAACTGGGAAATAATCAGCGTCAACTGAACCACCAACGCCCCGGAGCAATCCGGGGATTTCTTTTCAAATCCACCAAAGAAGCGTGATCCAACCTGCTGAATCCAACGTTTAACCTAGTGTAAGACACGAAAAACCTGAACCCCTGAGAGGACAACGACAATGAAAGTCACAACCGAAACCATCTGTACTGATCCCTGGATTTTCGGGGCAACCGCGACAGTCGATGGAGTTGAACACTTCTGCGTTGGTAATCAGGACGAAAGCCGGGCAATGGTTCGGACCCGGGCACGAAACGAAATGCAGGAAAAACTGGACGCAAAAAACGCCAGCCGTAACTAAACAGCAAACCGGGATAGAACTTGCCAGCTCCGGTCCCGGCCTTGAACCGGGTTGGCTTTTCACCACTACCACGCAGGAGAAGGACAAATGAAGAAGACATACGCGCACAACGTGAAGGACGAAGCCGATATTATCACTGCGAAAAATGACGTAATCAAAGCCGCAAAGTCGATGGCGTTCAACCTCAAGGATTACGAGTACTCCGTTAAGCTGATCAGTGTGGGAATTTACACGAAACTCGTTGATACCGTTGATCGTCTGGAATCTGCCGAACTTCGCGCCAAGGATGAATACGTTGCACAATACGGTGATTCTGACTGGATTGCCGATAACACCACGTCAATCGGGCACTACGAGGGGATCAAATAATGGACAACGAACGATTGAAAGCTGGCACGATGGTATTTTGGGACAGCCAGAAGCCTTGGTGGATCATAGAATGGCAAGAGAATAACGGCGAAGGTTGTTATTGGGTCACCAACGCATGGGGCCACTGGGGTACGGCACGGCACAGCGAATTGAGCTTTCATCCCCGAAACATGGAGGATTTTTATGTCGAACTCAGATGAATCTGACGAACAAGCAGAACACGATTTGGATTGGGCCGTGAATTACACGGACTGCTCGCCAGAAGCAATTAAGGCAATGGCCTGGATGATTGAAAATGCCAACATGTTGGATTCACGGGAAAGGCTGGTTGCTGGCGTGGGAATGATCCTCAGTACAATGTCCAGGAAGGACATCTCGATCAGCATGGGGTTTGGCGAAGTCATCCGCGAAGGGAAAAGGGTTTGACTTTACGGCGGCGGACATTTAGTCGCTGTGAGAATAACAAGTAAAACACTTACGTTTGGTTTATGACAATTTTAAAGGATAATAACTATGACACACTGGATGGAGGACGATTGGCCGGACGTGAACGACAATGGAGTTGGTCGGTTTTGCCTATTGTGCCATTCTCAGATTGAACCGGGTTGGAAATATGCGTGGTGCCAATCGTGTTCTGATAAAGGTGAATGTCAACACGGAAACCCAGTAATTGTTTGCAGCATTTGCATGGCACAGTCTGATTCTGCATATGATTGTGCAAGGGAAAACCCACGTAGCGTGACGAGAAGTGATGAACCACCGGACAGCACTTGACACAGAAACCAACCGAGGCTAATTTATTGGCTCGCGTTTCAGGGACGCAATGAACCAACCCCAGTCTTCTGACTGGACACGAACCACCTAAGGCACCCTGAATGCTTTGGGTGGTTTTTCTATGTCGTCATGATTACCTCGGGCGACAAACAGGTGCGACCATGTATTTGAGTCAAAACAATCAAGGGTGTGCCCTACTCTCAACCCTTGCACCTGTTATGAGTTTTGCTGGAGCGTCAGTAACGGCTGACGTAGGAACCCAAACCCCCAAAATCCAGGCACTGTCCCAACCCCGACAACCTGGCCAGTAGTATCACCGGGCTTCCGACTCATATTGTAATTAATCTAGTATGTTGGCACTGGTTGCTGACTACTGGATAATGGGACCGTTGTAGATGAATGATTATATTGCACTTGTGATGGCAGTTTTCCCGGAAGCTAAGATTTACACGGTAATGGAGCGGCCATCTGCTAAGGTATGACAATGGAAAATATCGGGGCCTCATACGATGCCGGGGAATATAACGTTGTGTTTCTGAATCCGGATCAGGCGGAAATTATCATGTCAGATGATGATAAGAACTCTGCTATTGATTATGCGTTGGATTGCATATATGACGAAGATACCGTCGCGAGCGTGCCAGTTAAAAAGTTGGCGAAGTTCACGTTGTGGTCGTTACAGCGGTTGGGTGCGATCGAACAGTGTGTGCAAGGGGACTTAGACAAACAGTGATGGACTCACCATGTCGTATTGGCAACAGTTTTTCATTTGCTCGCTGATCGTTCTCGCCGCCGCCGCTGCAGTGTGTATCCCTCGCATGTTGCCAGATGCCCCGGAACTGCAGGAAGTGGAAGGCGATAGCGGCCTGACTTACCAGATTGATTTGCTAATTATTGACGGCAAAAAATTCCTTTACATCAGCAACGGGTTCAGCGCGGGCGTCATACCGTTGTCAGACGTCAACGGCAGGGTTCCACGAGAGAATATGCGAGGCAATTAATGACTAACCCGTTCTCATTATGTGCTGTGTTTTTTGTCCTTGGCGTAACCGTTGGACATTACACGAGCGAAGGCACTAATTACGACAGCCGACTTCGTGATGCTAATACTGCTACGATCATGGAGCTGGGTGCAGTTGCTGCCGTGATGTATGACAACACCGATACAATGATGCGGTATAGCCATTACACTGAAGGACACAGCGTTGCGTTGTTGGCATGTCCGGAGTGTGGTGATAGCGATGCTGATCACATGGAACCCGACGCATTAGATGCCGAATATGCCGACACAAAACCGGACCAGAATGCTATTGAGGATGCTCGTGAGCTCACGTTGTCGGTTTCTACTCTGCGGAATCATTTGGTGAATCAGGGTGTAGCTTTAAGGTATACACTTGAGCAACTTAGAAAAGAACAGGGAACAAAATGAACATCATTAAAATTATGCTTGGTCACAAAAAGCTGACTGCCGTCATCGTGGCAATTCTCGTGGCGTTCTCATCTGAGTTTGGGCTGAACATCCCGGAAGAGACAATTACAAAAGTGATCCAGGCGTTGATGGTTTACATTGGCGGGCAGGCGTTCGCTGATTGGGGTAAAGAGGCCGTGAAGGAGGCTAATAAAAATGGCGGTTGATTGGGTGTTATTGATCGGCGTTGGGTTGATTGTGTTGTCATTGAATAGCATTGCAGGCAATGCCGGTGCGTGGAGGCAAACGCATATGTTTGCGGGCATTGCCGGCGTGTGTATGCTTGGACTCAGCCAGTATGATCCTGCGCTGCCTGTTGTCCGTTATGATTCGGTTGGATTAGCGTTCAACCAATACGAAAGTGACTGGCGAGATAACGCGCAGACTGCGGCGGACTCATTAGATTCTGGGACGCTTAAAACTGACATAGCCGTCCGGGAATTTCTGAGTACCGAAAACATAGCAGCACGCCGACGGGCATTTAAAGATATTGCAAAACACGAATCAGAAGTGTTAAGTGAATGGACGCCTGAATCGCACATCACGATTCTAAGGAGTTATTCCAAATGAATTATTCAGATTGGCTATATGATCAGGAGGACGAAGAATTGTTTTCGGGGCTGCATCCGTTGCCTCCGCAATGGGCAGAGTTTGGGCGTCCTGCAGAAGTGAAAATTGATTGGCATAAGAACGAAAATCAAGGACGGATGGGGAGCTGTCAGGGCAATGACTTAACAAGCTGCCTTGAACGTTTGGCGATGGTTCGTGGCGAGTCTGTTCAACTGTCAAGAATCTTTGCGTATCTGGCAACTCAGAAAATCGACTCATTGCTTGGTTCGGATCGTGGCTCAACAATTTCGGGCGGTGTTAAATTAGCTCTGTCCACGGGCGTGCCACCGGAAAAGCTAACAGGCTATCCGAAGCAATATCCATCGCGCAGCAGTCGTAACGAGATTCTTAAGCAGGAACATTATGATTTGGGCAGCCCATACAAAGCGATGTCATCATGGCGTGTGTCACAGTCTCATGATGAGGTATTGAACTTTATCGGTGGCGGCGGTGCCATTACGTTCGGCATTCGGTGGTACAGTTCTATTATTCCGCGTGATCGCATCGTAAAGAAGTTTTCGCCGGGCAGTTCAAAGGGTGGTCATGCAATGGCCGTGTTAGGTTATGATCTTGATGGCAATTTGATTGCAGTGAATAGCCACGGTGACGGACCTTATAAGATTATGCAGGGGGCATGGTTGCAGATGCTAAATCACCGCTACACGCGAGCGGTCGGATTGTTGGGCACATCACAGCCGGATCCGGTGGACTGGTACAAGCAGTCGCCATATTATGATTGATGAAAATGTGGAATAAACTCAGCCCGCGATGGGTCGACGTCGCGATTGTGGTTTGCGTGATTGGCGCATTTGCTGCAGCCATTGGGACGCACAGAATAGGACCAAAGCAACCTGCGATTGAAGTGGATCCCCTGGAAGGTGTCATTCACACGTTATCGGCCCGGCTGGCTGATCGGTCCGCAGTTCAGGCTCAGAGACTGAACGGGATCATTGATCGATTGCAGCGAATTGAGGCGTCTGTTGTCCCGGACCCCGCCAAGCCAGTCACGCCAGAGGCCCCAAAGCCCGTTAAACCGTCCCCAGATGCCCCAGAGCAGACTCGGATTGAAAACGCGGCACCTACTATTAGGCTTTACACGGCGGACCCTGGGTGGAGCTGCGGGCCTTGCAACAATCAGCACAAACAGTTGAAAGCCAATTCACCAGCGTTTGCGTACGAGGTGATTCTTTGCCCGCGTGACGGGAAGTCCCCGACTGGACGTTATCCGTGCTGGGAAATTATCACCAACGGTAAATCCGTGACATATCCGGGCGTTCAGACAACGTCCAGGCTTAATCAGTTGGCCAGCCCAAAGAGGGTGCAGCCGGTATTAGTTTCAGGTCAGTTTTGGACCATGATTGAACTTAGGGATTGGATACGCAGCAACTACAACCAAAACACCCGATTGACTGCCGATGTTCAGCCACGATCAAGCGTGTGGCAACACCTGAAAGAGCACCGGCACAACTTTAAATCAAATCAAGTTAGCGGGCTGTCACAATGGGAAGCACTGGCATTGCATGACGCGGCACATGACGGAAGGATTAGGCCACAGAAATGATCTGGAAAACGATAGAATTGTCATCAGACGTTTCTGGCAAACTCCGTGGCATTGTTCAAACGCTGTTGACCGGCATTGTGGATTTCGACAATACAAAGATAATTCTGGCCAAGGAAATCGGATTTCTTGTCCACCGGAAAAGCGATCATATTGAATTAACGTGGTCGCCTGCTATTAAGTCCGACGCACCGGGGATGATTGATCCGGACCTGATTTGTGCAAGGCTATATGAAGGCAAAGCGTTGATTGATTTACGGGTTGGATCATTACGGATTGACTATAGTGAAAACAATCGATCAATTGACGGCTGATCAGATCGTTGCCAGCAATCACGAATTGTCGTTTGCTATTATGGGCGCTGCTGATGATGCCGGGACGCCTGAACAGGACATGCCACAAGCAAGGCGGTGCGCTGCTTACTTGTACTGTTCCGGCTGGACCGATCGGCAATTGGCTATTGTTTATGGCGGCAAAGAAAAGAAACATTCAATCAAAGCTAGACGACGTGATGCTGTAAAGGATCTGCAGCGTTTTGGATATCTTCCGACTGGTTGGGAATGGTTCCTTTTACGTTGGGTTGTATTGCCATTTCTTAGCAGTTTCATATCACGTATTATTTTCGACAGGCTATGGTCAGACGACGCACACAAAACGAATTAGAATTACTGGAATACCGGCTGAGATACAGATTGCACCGACTGAACGAACAGGCAGCTATACACCACAGGTGCAACGTATCCAAAGGTTGGCGTCGTTGGGCTAACTCTCGGGTAACCAGCCACAGACAAAGACATCCGAACGGCAAGAAGCAAAAGAAACGGATAGAACCTGACACTATGAGTGAGAGGATGACCTTAGAGATAAGGGCACTGGATGCCGCGCAAAAAAGGAACGAGAAAACAACGTGGGAACGTTGGGCCGAAACAGCGTCGATCAACGTCAACAGGCGAGCGCGTAACGATGCTGGGATTAATGGCAATGATTAAGGGCCAAGGTTATAAGTGTGCCATCACGGGGGTAGAGCTGGACCATAAGACGGCAACGGTTGACCATACTGTCCCTCTTAAGTATGGGGGGGCTAACTGCCTCAGTAATGTGCAGGTGATACATGACGCCATAAATAGGATGAAGGGCACGCTATCAATGGACGAGTTTACCTACTGGTGTGGGATGGTAGCTAATGCCGAGGACGCCTAAGACATTCGACACGCCTAAGGTAATACGTGGCACTAAGCAACAGCGTGGCTATGGTGGTACATGGGAACGTGTTAGTATGGGGTATAGGAGAACACACCCCGTATGTGAGGTATGCAATGACGATACAAGCATGGCAGTCCATCATGTCATTCCGTTCAATGGGATCGATGATCCGTTACGGTTAAGCATCAACAATCTACAGGCCGTATGTCTTCGTTGTCATTATGATTTACATGGGAAGCGGGTGATCCATTAGGTTGCCGGTCGTTGCGCGGTGTTTGTTCACTAAGCGTTCACTAAGCGTTCACTAGGCAATTCATTGGTCAAGTCTCAATGCGACTCACTGTGTGTCCGGTTGTGTTACACAGTTGTTCAAAGTGTCCGCGTGTCAGAACAGGGTTAGCGCTAAAACGTGCGCACCATCACCCTGGTATCAATGTGACACGTCAATGTGACAGTTGACACCACTCTGACGTCACCCCATCACCCTATATGGCATGGGCCTGATACCACCAGCCTGGTATCAACTTGACAACACCCTATCACCCCAGGGGGGTCAAAAAGATAGTACGTGGGGGCCTATCAGAACCTTCC